>JACCDO012255095.1_pt1 | contig 31848 bp, 9 predicted proteins | sample 7446101 | NCBI WGS metagenome assembly JACCDO01 (sample SAMN15323440, study PRJNA562643) | freshwater metagenome | isolation source: river surface water | place: USA:Blue River Watershed | collected 2017-08-16 | reverse complement strand
TGGTGAACGAACTTGCAGGAATGGGTTTGAAAATACGGTTGAAATTAAGCGAATAAACGATTTGTAGCATAGTTAGGAATAGTATTATTAATAATTAGATTTGTGTACATCAACTCGTTAGGTTTATACAGAAGACTATGCTAAGCGACTAAAGGATGTACTTGCGTAAGTCCGATTTCGTGAGAAGGTCACTGACACGTTTCTTCACATATTCTTCATCAACCACAATCTTCTCTCCTTGATGCGAGGATGCATCGAAGCTTATGTCCTCGATCACCCGCTCGATTACCGTATGTAGCCTGCGGGCACCAATATTCTCCACTGATTTATTCGTCTCGAACGTAACACGGGCGATTTCTTTGATTGCTTCCGGCGTGAAATTTAAATCAACATTTTCACATTTCAACATTTCTGTCTGTTGACGCAATAAATTGTTGACAGGCTCGGTAAGGATGCGGTGTAAGTCCTCCTCGGTTAATCCTTTCAATGTAACACGAATAGGTAACCGACCTTGCAATTCTGCTAACAAATCTGATGGTTTGGTAGAATGGAATGCACCAGATGCTATGAATAATATAAAATCGGTATTAACATTACCATGCTTCGTTTGGATGCTAGAGCCCTCGATAAGAGGCAACAAGTCTCTCTGCACTCCTTCGGATGACGCATCAGCACCGCGATGATCACCAGAAGACACTAATTTATCAATTTCATCAATAAATACAATACCGCTTTCCTCTACATTGGCGATGGCCTCCTTGACAACGTCTTGGTCGTCAAGTAGACGGTCACTCTCTAGTTCCTCTAACAACGGTCTGGCTTCACTTATAGTCATTGTTTTCTTCTCTGATTTCTTTCCTCCACCACCTTTAACTGCTCTAAATATCTCACTTATGACGATAGAATTAGGATTACCTGACATGTCACCAGTGAAATTATTTCCCACACCACCAGTTCGTGCAGGTATTTCAATTTCAATTGGCCTGTCTTCTAGTGCTCCTTCTTTTAACAAATTCCTATAATTATCCTTGTGATCCTCATCAGCAAATGCACCTACCAGTGCATTTAACAATTTATCGTTAACTATATTAAGTACTTCCTTCTTCAAGCTTTCTTTGATACGTTTTTTGGTCATGGCTATACTTACATCGACTAAATCGCGGATGATTTGATCCACGTCTTTGCCATGGAAGCCCACCTCGGTGTACTTGGTGGCTTCGACTTTAATGAAAGGAGCCTGTGACAGCTTCGCTATTCTTCTTGCTATTTCCGTTTTACCACAACCAGTTGGACCGATCATTAGTATATTCTTAGGTATAACTTCGTTCTTCAAATCCTCTGGCAGCATATGTCGTCGCCAACGATTTCGTAAAGCAATAGCTACTGCTCTCTTCGCATCCTTCTGTCCAACGATATACTTATCTAATTGCGATACAACTTCGATCGGTTTCAACGCAGCTTGCAAAGAAATGCGGTGATCATGCTTTGGTCCTTTCTTACTCGTTTGTGTCGGAGTAGATGGCGCCTTATTCTCTGCATCAACTGGTTTACTTTTATCTGTCTCGTGACTGTCATCACCACCTGATGTTGCAGATTTACACATCAGATTTGATAGACTCGACATGCTTGCTACTCGTGTGCGCATCGTCGCATGGCGGATATGGCTCAACATTCTCAACTCCTTCCTGGTTTCTGAGTCGCTGCTTTCGAATTCGTACCAAGGTTTTGATTCCGATTCCTGCTGCGCAGGGAGTAGATAGAAGAAGCCGCGATGAAGACGAAGAATGCCAAGAAGAGCGAGGAGAAAGGTAGTTACTCTTGTACAATGCTATCAAAATCTTTCTGTTGCTGGTTCAAAGTCTGTAGAATTTGTGCCAATTGATTCGCTTCGGACTTCCGGCCCAGCGCCATCAATAATAATATACATTTCTCGGCTGCGTTTACTTTGGTGGCTACGTCGGTATCATTATCGTTGATGACGAAGGAGTATTCGTCGATCGCCTTCGCCTTCTCATTTTGACTCGCCAAAATATCTGCCAATAATTTCCTAGCTCTACCATTTGACTTGGTTTCTAGTACCAATGAGCGTCTGACAAGGTCCTCCGCAACCACTAGCTTATCGTATGAAATATAGAGCGTAGCTAGCTCACGCAATAGTGACGCATTGTTAACGTTAAGGCGAAGGCCCTGATACAATGCTTTCTCTGACTCAACCAAGCGATGAGATCCCAATGCCAGGCATAGCACAGCTATGTAACACCATACTTCTGGATTACGATTATCTAATAAATTAGCTTCTAATAAAGCATCTTCAGCATCTTCAAAGCGCTCCAAGCGTATGCATGCAATGCCGATTAATAAAAATATTGTTGCTGATTTATATACTTTACCGGCAATCATCAAAATACCAAATGCTTCAGCGTATCTACTAGAGTTAATTAACAATTTACTCGCTGCGATGAACGCCTCTAATGGTATAGATCCGTTACTATTAATTTCATTAGCTAATTTCATACTATTCAAATATGCTTCAATGATATATTTATTATTTAAATTATTGGTGGCACCCATAGGTGACGATTGAGTATATGCAACAGCGAGACAGAGATTGCCATTAATGATGTCGATAGGATCCTTCGCTGCCATAATAGACTCATTTGCTTTGTCTATTATATTCACGGAGCTGCTATTGGAGTCGTATATTAATGATGCAGCAACTGCTTGTGAACGCTTCAATAAATGGCGAATAAATGGTGGTGAAATAGTGGGTAATCCACGTGCTTGTGCTTTCGCTGCACATGCGGTTTCAGTACTAACAGCCATTGCAATGCACTCATTGCCCAAGACAACGGTACCGTGCGCGAATAAATATAATGCCGCATTTGTTAATGACAAAACTATTGATCGACGTGGTACACCATGAGTACTGTAATGTGGCTCATAGGTACCATCTTGCCAACAACGATCTATCAATCGTAATGCCTTTCTGCAAGCCAGAGTCTTCTTTTGAATGGAATAAATTGATGCTAAAACCGCATAACACAATGGATCAACAGGCACTAGCTTATCGGTCTCGTAGCCGTTAAGAGACTCGATAGAATCTATAGTACCCGACTTGTTGCCCTTCAATTGAATATTGATTGCTTGCAACATAGCCCCTTCAGCCACTTCGACCTGGTCGATTTCCACTAACAAAGAAACTAACAACAGTTTATCGCGCCATTCATCGGATTTTGCGCCAGCCGCAAGCTCGAATGCCTCACGCGCTTTATTTAAATGCTGTTTGATTCCTGTTTCTAACGTCTCAATAGAGGTGGTAATAGCGTCGTCATCAAGCGCATTTCCTTGTGAATAAGAGAGACTACACACTTGCCTTTTCATTGATGCAGCAACTCGTAGTAAGTAATACGCGTATTGTGAGTAGCAGTCATAAGTATTAATGGGTTTCGATCCGACACCAGCATTGTGATCAAGTAGTTGGATACGTTCCAAATGCAATTGCTCCGCGATAACGACACGACCATCAGCTTCAGCATCAAACGCTTGCAATAGTAGCCGTTGCAATATCTGTGTTGGCGATTCGACTTCGTCATCGATGTGACTAGTTTGCTCGATATCATTAACGTCACGTTCAAGCATAGTGTTGGTGTAAATTTCGTTCAACACGACGTTGCACTCTTTGACTAAGAACACGTATAATTCACCTAAAAGCTTGTCAACGGATACATTGTCTTTGTCTTTAACACCGTCTTTCCCTAGTGCTTGACCGCGGGCTCCATACTTGTCACGGACCAATCGTTGGATCTTGGGCTTTAACCGCTCTTTGAAAGCATGGTAAGTCCCGGATGTTGACAGGTAATGCATGAACTCAGCTTTGCGCTCAACTACCGAAAGTGAATCACTATTTTGAGAATTGCTTCCGACATCATTCAATCCGGCATTGGCACCAGATGCAAATGGATATAGAACCAAATACTCCTGAGCAATTTGCCTGATGACACCTGCAATCTCATCACGAAATTCTTTTAAAACATCCTTATTTCCAGACAACAATGATACTTGCGATGGTGATGCGAGATCTGAGGGCTTACTTGAGCTTGTCGTCAAGGATGCCGTGTCCAAATCTACTTTGATTAATGGCGACGAAGAAATCATATTAATCGTGAAGGTGTAATTGTTACTGGTGTCTTCCGTCATGTCCATATCACCACCTGTAACATTTGATATACTTAACTTAACGTCAGTAACACCAGCTGCAAATAAGGGACTTATATCAACCTGTCCGCTACAACTGATCTCACTACCCTCGCTAGCTGCGCCCTCTGCAGATGGGGATTTGACTAGTTGAACTGGTACTGGTGTTACAGTACCCGTATTTTTCATTTGATTTACCAATTTTCGCACAGTATTACGATGATAAAACGTAAGGGGAGATCCATTGAACGTTAACGACCATAAATCATTACGGATTCTAATATCCTCCTCAACAGACACGGTATTAGCTAACTCTTCATTGAATACTAGTGTACCCTCAGGCAATTTCATAACAGGTATCAATCCTGTCTCGCCTTCATTAGAGCCCAATGTCAAATCATACTTTACATAGGTTGATTGACTTGATATTATTCTTTTAATATTTTCTAGATATTTGGCACGTAATTCTGCTGCAGTAGGAGGAACCTTTGCTTTAGGATCGATGACATCGGTGTAGTGAACAGACCATGCAACAGGAGGATTCACCAAAACAGCATTATCAAATTGTATTAACGAACAACCCATAATATACTCCGCGATATCATTATCACAGTGTAATTTCCACGCATATGTACTATTTTCTGCTATTATAGTACTTTTATGGACTGTAGTATACTTGTCTAACGAATTTTGTTCGATCATATTTCCTTTTGCAAGAAATAAATCTTTCAATGGCACTACGATTTCCATGATGCATTCATCAGTGGGTGTCTGGGGTGTTGCTACTGGAGCTGGTGCTCCTTTTCCACCTTTTGCAGGTGCAGCAGCAGTAGTAGACGCTGCAGCAGCAGCTGCCGCATTTGCATCACTGTTTACCAATAAAATCTTCATAGAAACAGATGCGTTGGCCAACGCAGTTAATACTTCTTCATTCAAATCAATGTATGACGATTTAAAGAATGTATTATTGAAGCCTAAAATATAATTAGCTGGTGGAATAGGCTTTTCCTCTGTAGACTCTCCATCGACTATCTTAGCTTGGGAACTATTATCCTCCGCTTTTAAATAAGCTGTATAGTTATCCGACGAATATTTGACACTTGGTTCAGCCCCGTGAACACCCCACTTGAATATCCCTTGGTGGTTGAGAATCTCCACATCTAGCTTTACACTGAGCGTTTCTTCGACTGCACCCGCCGCGCCCTGCAGGGAAAGCTGCAGCGACGTTAGCTCCAGACAGAACGCACCGCAATCCATCTCTTTATATTCCTTTTTTTTGTTATATTTTATCTCGGAAAACCGTTGTCGTTAAATAACCGGTACCATACCGGTACAACATTGATCGCTTGTTACATGTATCTTGAAAATGATTTAGTGAATTGGTCGGAAACAGTCAATCAGGGGATGATGCAATATTGCATTTAGTTACAGCACTAGGGTTTGTAATTGTTTAATTCTGGCGATCCCAATTGGAATGGTCGATTAAGGCCTTACTTGAACCTGTTTATTACATGCGTACAACATCAAGCCATGCGATTCCTTCCATCTGCCTATACCTCGCCCCTCGTCAGTGCTTTTAAACTTATAAAGTCGTTAACACATCATCAAAGACGCTGCTGGAGGAACGGTAAAATCGGCCTGATCCTAAAACCGGCAATTAAAATTGAAGTAAAAAGGAAAAGGATGAAGTCCGAAGCCGAGAAGGAGCGCGCGGTGCTGTTCGTGGAGCAGCTGGTGGTGCTTATCCTGCTCGCACTCTTCTTGCACTATGTCGCGCTAGGAGAGCTGCCATTTCATACGTATTTGAACTTAGTGCCCAAACTTCCAATTTCATTACTGGATGTGAGTAGTATTGTCCCTTCATCGGCCAAGCCATACGACACTTTTAGCGAATTCTACCCGGAATACTTGAAGCAGCACCAAGATGTTACGTGTGTCAGACTGCACTATATCGGAACGTCAATCATTATATTACTAGCTGTATTTGATAGTAAAATTCCTGTTTCGATCACATTAGGGGGTGTTATTGGTCATATTTTATTTCATGCAACAAGAGGAATGAATAATGGGGCAATTGAAGGCTTAGGAATGATTGGAACATACTTATTAGGTACTTACTTACTAACTTACTCACTTACTCACGTACATACTGATAACTTACTATCTCAATAATTCAGGAATGTGTATATTAAGCACTAAAGGAGTGACAAAATCATTATCAAAAGCATTATTGATTCTTATCATTGCTTATGGTTTTGCATGGGTGGGACACTTTTTCTATGAGCACAATAAACCGGCGACGTTCATCTACCCACTATATTCCCTCCTCGGTGACTTCAAATTGTGGTACGAAATCACGACTCGAGTGAGACCATTTTAGTATTTTTATTTTGTTTTATAATGAATCACCGTGTATTTGAATTGCACACTCTTGATTCACCCTCTTGACCGCCGTGAGTTAGATGATTTTCGAGAAAAAGTTCCGAGTTTTTAGCAAGGTTAAAGACAGCGACAATAGTGATGATGATATTGGCGAATTACTTTTTATTCAACAGTTTATTTTACTGACTAAAACACTGGTACTACCAATACCGATAATATAATTAAGAGTGCTATCTATACTACTGTTTCTATCTGTTATACCTATCTACTTTGCACTACTTGCTCTTGTTTCGCTACTGCTGCCTCTGCAGCTTTTGATTCGACCAACGCGCGCGAACCGACTTCTTCTAAGGTCGTTACACTACCCTCTTCTACAGGATTATCAGTGCTATTTTTCTCCACGAGTTCACGTGACCCACCAGCGACGAAAACAGGCACACAATTCTGACTTTTGCTTTGCAAACATGTTAACAATTGCTTTCCCTTTGCGTTGGTATAGTCCCCAATAATATTGTGTCACTCTCGATAGCTACACTTGCATTTTCAGTTCGATTTATACGATCGGAACTTCTAACACAAGGGATTATGTGTGACAGCTGCTTGCATTGCAGCAACTTGCCAGCAAGCCAAGCCTAATTAATCAAAAAGCCTTCCTAAGTCTTCCATCATTCGGTTAACAGGTGGTGAATGCACATGCTGCGTACTGGTAGGTGATTGAGATAGTAGATTTGATTGAAAGATGCATTTTTCTTTCGTCACAATTTTAGCGTTGTGCTGTATGAAAGTAGCTGCACCATTTCTCTTGGACTCTGTACATACTTGTTTCAATGATGTGAACATGAAAACATTAATTAGTTTTGCAGTTGAAGGTGGTATTGCAGGTGGAAGTAGAGCACTCTCACGCGGACTCACGTTTCCATTCGATACTATCAAGACTTTGCAACAATCGGAGGATGTTAAGGAGCGCGGCATTCGCACGTTGCAAGTGAGAGATTACTTTAAAGGAATAGTACCTACTGTAGTCTCAGCGATACCAGCGAATGCTTTATTTTTTGTTGTTTATAATTTTTTAGAGCACTTTATACTTTGTTATTCTACTGCAGATGGCGATCATTTATCTACGTCGAATAACTTCATTCAGCGATTAATCGTTTCCGCAATTGCAACATTACCACAAAATCTTATCAAAATACCTGGAGAATTAATCAAACAACGTGCTCAAACAAGAAGAGATTTATCTATAGTCGAGATAATCAAGGAAGCAGTGGCAAGCGATGGTATTTCAGGTTTATATGTAGGCGGCAAAGCTCAGTTATTAAGAGAGATACCATACAACTCTATCCAAATGGCATCGTTCGAGTTATTGAAAGACAGTTCATTGTTTATCGGGGGCGATTCTTATTCAGCTGGAGTACTTGGATTACTCGCCGCAGGCTTTGCAGCTATCTGCACTCAACCAATAGATGTTGTGAAGACTCGATTAATGACATCCCGATCCAGCAAACAAATATCCATTGTTCCTTGTGTGCAACAGATATACCAAGACGACGGAGTTCAAGGTTTCTTCATCGGATTGCTCCCACGTCTAATTCTAGTGTCTGTAGGAGGCTTCTTCTATTTTTACTTTGCTCAATGGTCATCGGAATTAATTGACGTAGTTGCGAAAGATAATTAATTAAAAGATAATAAGTTATGCTATACTGTAAGATTGTAACAAAATGTTAGTCACACAACTAGTCGTCTTGGCCTTGACCACCAGCGACGTGTTTTTTTCCTGCTGTAGGAGATTTCAATCCACCACCAGCACCAGGGACCTTCTGTTTCTTCGCTGCTTGCGAATCAGGCGCTACCACCACTGCGTTATGATAAGTACTTTTCTTGTACTGCATTAAATTTTCTTGATAGTCAAGCACCTTAGGGCGGATCTCGATCTGGTTCTCCTCATTACGTGACACGAATAAAATTGACGCCTTGTATGGCACAGTCGCAGACGACAATAATGAGTTGCAACGATTGTTTCTACTGGAATTAACGTAGAATAATCTGCCGTTAAACATAACTCCGTGGTTTTTAATTCCCGTTTTCAAATCGTCTGGAGATGGGCTTGCGGGTGCAGGTGGGTAATAGTTCGATTGTATAACTACATTGATATTATTTGCTTCGCAGAATGAATCAAACTTGTCTTTATCTGTTGATAACTGCACAGTCGAAGAGCAGCGACTGTAGTATGTATCAGACTTCCAACCCCTTTCGGTCGCGATAGGAGACGAGCACAGCACTGATGCTTTAATGTAATCATTTTCAAATAGTGCCATATCAACGAACGACTTGTGAGGCTCTGCTGGATCCTGAATGTTCCACGTATAATACTGGTCGCTGCCAATTCCACTGGATGAAACAAAAATCTTGCGCCCAACCAATGCACCATATGGAATCTTTGTGAACACATCCACAATTCGATCATAGTATGTGTACAATCCTCGAGTATGTAGTACCTTATCGAGGTAGGGGATAGTAACAGCAGGTAATGAATGTTGCGAATCCGTTTTCTTGTTTTCTTGGATTCCGTGATTAATGAATACACGTCCTGGGTATCTGACTTTCAAGGCGAGAAGGAGGATAACCGTTTCAAGACAATTATCGTCACCATCCGAGAAATTGCCGTTAAACAAATAGGCGCATGACTCGATATCCCCTGTGCCAACCTGCGACTGTTCACCAGGAAAACCATGTTTGAAGAATATATCCAACAACGTGCGGAGATCTCCATTAAGATCGCCAAATATTTTACAAGGTAGTGGCACCATATTTAAAGTCTGTCTAGAAAGAGCCTCTTTGGCCTTTTCTAGTAACGACTCTAGAAATTGACGATAGGTCATGTCCTCATCACCACTTGTGATATCGCCCATGTTACTGTTTAGGTATGAAAAGTTTTCAGCTATTGCACGTTTGATCCAGTCATGAAACTTGGCAGTCTTCTGGCGAACACCTAGAGGGCTCACTAGCTCTTGAATGGATTGGATAAAAAGCTCAAGTGACTTTGCAAAATTGTTGTCGTCGAATAACATTCCTTTCCAATCGCAGCTAGTATGCATGCTTTCGTTGTCATCAAATGGACTAGTAACACCAAAACTATCCGGTTTGAAGACAACGAAGTTCTTTCTATCTGATGTAATATCAAGAGTCGGATGCTTCCTGGTTAAAATAGTATTAACATTCAAGTTAAAGCGTTTGAACTCACTATACATTCCAGATGCAATAGTTAACCAATTACTATTAGTAAAATCTAATGATGTTTGCTTGTGAACACCAAATGCTGGAAGCAAAACTTTTTCTACATAATCATCTGATTCAGCCATTCCTTGCACCATCAACTTGATCTCGTCGTACTCGATCTTACCACTTCCATCAAAATCGTACATTTGCAACAAGAAATAATATCTGAAATAATCAATAACTGTTATTGCATTGTATTCATCATAATCTGTGACTGCATGGCGGAAGATCAAGTACTCGTAAATATCTATGTCGCCGCTGCCATCAGCGTCAAATACATTCATGCATACCTCTGCCACTCTGGGTGCGAATCCTCTCGAGACACAGTCCAACTTAAGCAGTTTAATATCGATTGTAGGAAGCGTCGCGCCTTCAACTTGCGCCAATCTTGAGTGAATGAAATATCGAATGAGCGAGTAACCATGTGAATAACGAATAGCGCATTAAAATTTACCTTTTTAATTCTTCATGAAACTTCTTCCCTACTTGGATGCGTGCATTACCGATCTCGCCCACCCAGTACGTGTTCTTGAAGAAGCTCTCCAGCCGGCCGTCAGGCACGCCGCAGTGAACCAGAATCTGATTCGCGATCGACATATTAAGCACCCAAAAAAGTTTCCTGTTATGCGATGGTATGTGGTTGACCTAAGATACCCTTGGAATTAGACCGGTACAGTACTACACCGATACCGGTGTCGAGAAGGTGAACAAGTTCAGAACAACTTCAAAATTCTCAAAAAGTGAGTAAATGACTGAGTGCCCGGCTGAGTGATTGAGTGAGTAATTTAGTTAATTCAATTAGTGATTATATCGCAGAAAATTCAAGAGTATTCATCGACGAACTTCTTGTTGTTGCAACGTTACAGGGTTTGAGCATCTGCGTAACAGGGAATATACATGTCCGACTATTATTGGTACTTGTACACCGTCGTTGTGATAGTTGCTATATTTATATTCTGGTGCGTAATTATTCCATGTATTATCCGTAGAAATCAAAGCAGAATGCAATCAAATAGCTCTATACAACAAGCGGCAGTAGTGTATCAGTTACGCGAAGATAATCGAAATCAAAATAACGAATCAAACGAAATAGTGGTGGCATATCCCGTTGTGATAGCTACAGCTGTACCTTCATCTACTTAAAATATACAAATAATATTGAAATGGTGTATTTTTATCCTAATTTTATTATTTTTCTTCATTTGAATCGTCGTCATCACTTATCTTAAATGCCTTGTCTTCGTCCTCTAATCCTAAAATATTGCCATTTTCATCTACTAGAACACGATCTAACATCGACATAAAAATTTTGAAATCATCAAGTGTGACTTTGCCGTTCTTTATATTTAGTTTATTGATATAATTTTCGATAGTTGTCTTGCTTGCGAGGTCTGCATCGACCAACTCCTTCAGTTCGTCCCATTTTCTCAACGCTTTTTCAGTTATATAGTCTTTGCCTTTACTTAATTCATTGAACATCTCTAGCACTTCAGTGTCGTCGTCGTAGTCGATGTCGTCATCCTCCTCCTCGTCATCCTCCTCGTCATTCAATAAGTCATTTTGCATTTCGCTTAGTGCCTTGGACCCCTCATTCACCTTATTACCCTTGATATACGACACTTTGAATGGATTGGAGCTTCCATCCTTCTGTTGATATTCCAATAAATCGTCCACCAAGTCCATTACACGATCTACGTCGTTCTTGTTATTGACTTGCACTCGCTTTTCAAATACAACATTTTCACTTTTGTCTAATGGAATCTTTTCTTGATCAACATACTCATCGATGATTTGCACCAAGTCGTAGAACATTTCGAACGTAAGCTCATCGTCTGCTGATACAATACCACAATTTTCTATGGCTTTTGCAAGGTTATCCTTGCTAATTGCACCAGATTCAAGGAGCTCCTGAATATCATTCCATCGCAAGACACTAACGAGTGAGAGTGTGGACTTCTTGTTATCATTTTTTAATTCATCGAATATTTCACGCGCAGCATCTTCATCAGTAATCTCCTCTGCCTCATCACCATCTTCAAGTATGTTGTTATCATCATCCTGGACAGAGTTCAATGATAACACTTGTGACTTCTTTGAACTGGTCAAACTTTTTTCTGTTTGAGTGTCATCTACCTCTGTCTCTTCAAAGGCTTTGGTGAGTGACGCACTATCCACTGACTCCTTGATAATATCCATCAACTTGTTAAATTGCTTCAGGGTTATCTCGCCACTATCGTGTGCGCCTACTTTGACTATTGCCTTCTCTAGCGTGCTGTGCTTGATCATTCCCGACTCCAACAGTTCCTGCATGTCGTCCCATTCCTTGAACGCCTTAACGGTCAAGGTCCGCTTTTTACCCTTTAAATCATTGTATAATATTCCGGCCAATTCATCCGCTTCGTTCAGCACTTCTCCGTTGGAGTTCGCTTTGATCGGAACAGATTTATCAAAGCCTTTTCTACTATTCTCCACAGTCGTTTCCTCGTCATCTTCCTCGTCATCTTCATTGTCCTCCTCATTAATACCTAGCAAGTCCTCAATATATTGTATTGCTTGCACAAACTGGTCATAATTCAGGTCACTCCCACTAACTCCCGCGTGTTTTAGCGCCGCTTTGATGTCAGCCTGGCTGATTTCGTCGTTTTCTAACAATTCGGCAACTACTTGCCATTTTTTGAAACTAGCTAGAGTCACTTTTTCTGATTTTGGAGTCTTCAATTCGTTGAACGTTTCCCGCGTTAATTTATCCAATTGTTCCGGCGATGGCGCCTCGTCTATGCCGCTGTCTTCATCATCGATGTCTGTGTAGGCTGCAGCAGCTTCATCGATCATACGCACTATCTCATGGAATTGTTCATATTTTAACTCACCACTTTTTGTGTTCTTAATGCCTACCTCTTCCATCAGTATCTTCACAGTCTCCATGTCGATGATATTCTCCTTTATCATCTCTTGTAGCGACTCCCAAGCGAGGAACGACTTAATAGGTACACTGTCTTTATTGGCGCTTTTCATTGAGTTGAACAAATCCTTGGTGAACATTCGCATCTCTTCGTCCGTTACGTCACCACTCAAGTCACTCTGACTTATATCTAGTATTTCGTCTTCATTATCGCTATCCAACTCCATTTCACCGGCTATTTCATCGATTGTCGATACTACACTCATGAATTGTTCAAGTGACAGATCCGCAACCTTAGGAGTACCCACGGCTTCCGCAATCGTTTCCTTGATGACTTTCTCCGACAAGATTTCGTTCTTGATCATGTCTTGTATGTCCTCCCATTGCATAAAACTAGACACTGATACCTTATTATTTTTGCCTTTGAGCTCATTAAATATATCCGTTAGGAGCAACTCGTCATCACCACTGGTATCACCACTATCATTACTATCGAAGTCATCAGGAACGTTTGAGGTGCCAAAGCCTTTGCTGCTAGGAAGCACATCCACCTCCTCACTCTCTACTTCGTTCGCAGACGTGTCGCTCTCGATATTGAAGGTGGGTCCGTACACGTAAAAGTCATCAAGTATTTCCATAAATTTCAAAAATTGATCAAAATCTGCCCCATTTTTCTTGATATCCAGCGATTTGATAGTGTTATCGAAGTCAACTGGCGTCAACACGTTGCTGTCCATCAAGTCGCGCACATCCTCCCACTGTCGCAACGACAACAGAGAAATGCGGTTCGAACTTTTGTCCTTCAATCGGTCGAATATTTCTCTGGCGACTAACTCGAACGACTCGTCAGATGCATCCGCGTCCTTGTCATCGGACTCGAAATCTTCGGGGAGTGGTAACAGTTCATCCAAAATATCAATTAAACGACAAAATTGTTCATAATTAAGTGATTTTTTAGCACCAACTTGAGCGATCGCCTCGTCAAGTGCGTCCTCCGTTAACAATCCGTCGGCTATCATTTGCTTGATGTCACTCCATGCTTTCAATTTGGTTGTTGAAACAGTCGCTGAGTCACCGCGTAATTCATCGTATAACTCTTGAGCTGCTTCATCAAAGTTACCATCCGTGTCTTCATCGACGTATTCAATCGACTCTACGGTATCAGCGGTAAATCCTTCCTTGGCAGCTGCTTTGTCATCGATTAATTGTACAAATTGATAAAATTGCTCGGCATTAACGGTTTTCTTGATACCTACCTCGTTCACTATGGCATCAATATCTTCCATTGTCAGAACCTTGTCGTCGACTAACTGCTTAACGTCACTCCATTCCTTCAATGAGCTAGCGGGGATCGTGTTTTTATTACCACGAATTTCATCGAATAATTCGTTGATAATTTCACGCTGTTCTTCTTCGGATAACTCTTCTTCGTCATCTGCACCACCATCTGCTTCAGCCGCAGCGTCCTCGGGGCCAATAAGGTCATCTACAACACGAATAAGTTCACAAAACTGATCGTATGTTAATGTTTTCTTCCCTCCCACTTGACTGATTGCGGCGTCCAACTCTGCCTCGGTAAGCGTGCCATCAGCAAACATTTCTGTCACATCCTTCCACTTTTTCAACGCGGTAACAGTGACTTTATCATCCTTTCCTCTTAATTCATCGTACAATTCCTTAGATATTTCGGCAAAAGCCTCATCGTGTAAGCCATCAATACTACCATCTACGTCACCCAATGCATCTGTATCATCGTTTTCCATCTCGTCTTCCACTTCACCCGTTTTTTCATCGATAAGCTTGACGAAATTATAGAATTGCTCCGCATCAACGGTTTTCTTTATTCCTGCTTCCTTGATTAAAGCATCCACATCACTGGACGATAGTATGCCGTCATCTATAAGCTCCTTAACGTCATCCCATTCCTTTAACGCAGCAGCAGAAATGGTGTCCTTCTTACCGCGTAAATCATTGAACAAGTCGTTGATTATTTCCCGTTCTTCCTCTTTGGATACAACCTCATCCGGTTCACTTTCCTCCATCATTTTGTCCAAAACATTAATTAACTCACTAAATTGTTCGAATGAAAGGTCTTTCTTTGCTCCAACTTGGGCGATTGCTGCATCTAGTTCCGCCTCTGTGATGGTACCGTCCGCCAGCATCTCTTGGATGTCCTCCCATTCTTTCAGCATCTTAATCGATAATTTCACGGACTTGCCACGTAATTCATCATATAATTCGCTTGCAAAATCTTGCAGTTCCTCTTCGACAGTATTCACCTTGCTATCTTTAGCCCCAAATCCGTTTCCATTGGGCACTTCGTCATCGAGCTCGGCAGCGTCACGATTATCTTCAGCTAAAGCTAAACTATCAAGAATCTCAACGAATTTAAAAAATTGTCTGAATTCCATGACACCTTTCTTGGCTCCGGACGCAGATATGGCCTCGTCCAGCTCAACTTTGGTCAATGCTTTGGAATCAAGCAGGTCCTTGACGTCTTCCCAGTCCTTCAATTTATCAATTGACAGCTTCTGGTCGCCGCCTCGTAAGTCATCATACAACTCTTGGATTATCACCTCAAAATCTTCATTTTCATCATCAACAGCTGCTGTTTCATCGCTAGCAGCGTTCGATCGTACTTTTGATGACGTATCCACACGACTAGTAATCTCTTCGTCATCACTATCATCCTCTTCCTCATCAGAGGCGAAAGAGTCAATACCATCAAGATAATCCTGAACAAGATCCACTACCTCTCGAAATTGAGATAAATCTAGTTTTCCATCAGAACTGACTTCGGTAAGTACTTTGTTCAAATGAGCCATTGTCAATTCGCCGTTGCTGATCATGTCTTGGATATCCGCCCAGTCCCTGACGTCATCACTCGTTAATTTACTTTTATTTCCTTTCAATTCCATGAATATCTCACGTACGTCATCCATTTCTTCTTCAGTATCCTCATCGTTTTCATCGATGCTAGCAGCATTATCAAATTTGATCTCCTCGATGTTGTCGAGGTTGAAGTCATCGTCGGGCATTGGACCCAGTGACTCATATACTAACTTTAAGTTATAAATGTTACCTGCAAAAGGGCGAGAGAGTAAGTGCTGATGTAAATATGTACCGCTAGACAAGATCCTACCTTTGTGACTGACTTTGCTCACGGCGCAATTAATAGTGCGCCCACGAACGAAATCTTGTTGCAGTAACTGCTTTTGAAATGATGGCTTTAAATCATTAGGGACAGCAAATTGTTTAGGTAAATCACGAGTACCCAATAATCCAATCACTGGTAATGGTCCCAGTGATGTCACACTGACAAGAACACCCTCAGGAACCACGGAATTAATTGTACCTGTCACCACGTCGCCAACTGATAACACATCCAATTGGCGCCTAATACGACGTAATCGTCGCCTTTCTTTACCTTCTAATCGTGATTTTTCTTTCATCAATAATATCTTTTCCTTATTAATACTTGGGTCTAGAGTCAATGTAAAACGACCAGAATTCTTATAAACTTCACGCACATAAACTGTTATTTTTGATCCTTTCGTGGCTTGGTCGTATAACTTTGCGGCAGATTCACTTCTATGCAACATTCCATTCACTTCAGTAAATGTTCCACCTTTTGCTGCTCTGTATATATTAGCATTAACAAATGCAGCATAATGAGTATTAGATGTTACAATTCCCTCTAATTTCATTCCTGTCTTCAAATTATTTAATAATATACCATTGGGAGGCCTAGATACTACCTTAGGTCTGCTGTTGCCACCTTTATATGTCCCATCTTCAGACTGAGATTTTGCTTGCACTTTTTTCCCACTATTATTATTTTCCGGTTTCAATGAAACTTGTATTTTGTTATCTGAATGTATTTTAGAGACATAAACTTGCATAATAGCACCAGCATGTAATGCCAATCTTTCATTTGTTGATAATTTTTTACTATCCATAATAACTTTTGTATTCCCATTCGCATACTTATTATCTTTAATATTGAATTCAATCACGGGATCAGTAATACTACCTCCTATATCATCAACCTCCGCAACAATCATATCGCCAACGCGCAATGATGGTTGAATACCGTATAATCCAGTGGATCTTGTGGAAGGAATCCATGAGTGAAACAATCGTTGGAAATACGCTGGACGGCGCGACCAAGTGGACGCGGGGCGCAGAAGCGCGACCGATGCGCCTAGAATCACGAGGAAAACCAGGAAGATTCGGGGAATTCGCATGATTTTGGATTCAGATATGGTTAGTGCGTACCCTCTGCCAAGGGCCGAGTAATAGGGAGGATGTGTCAGGGTTACTTTTCGTGATGGTTGAAATATGGTAATAAAGTGGTAGAATGTTGATCAAATAATTACCAGGTTGTAAACGGACCATTTTAAAAAGTATTACACGGCTTCAAACGACACTTTTCACTTTATTTTAAATATAAGTTGTGAATACATCCATGGTTATAGTTACATAATTATCACGTCTAGAGTACTTACTACACAATATGTGCTCACACGATAAACAAGTAGTCTACTAATTTATTGCTTCTTCAAAAACAATTGCATCAATACAATATGGATTTATTAGTTCCGTGTACTGTTTACGGAACAAATCCCTAATTCTAGATTTTAGGCCCTTAAGATAGACTTAGAGTAATCCGCAGTTGTTTTCTATCAACTTTCGTTATTGTCTCATATAATAAGATATCTCTAACAGTATTCTATTGAATCTATTCCATTCACACCGGTAATAATATTAATCCCTAAATCATTCAACTGAAAAAAAGGAACTAAGTCAAAATCAAAAATAATTATTAAATAATAGAATGCTTTCGTATTTGTTGGTGGTAATTGTGCTGCTGCTCTACCGGCAGTCGCATTGTCAGACCGATTCACCTACAGGTGCACCGACTGGTCAGCCCTCGCTTCACCCAAGTGGGCAGCCGACTACTCAACCGAGTTCTCAACCCACAAGATTTCCTAGTGGTCAACCTAGTGGTCAACCAAGTAGACAACCCACAGGACAGCCATCTAGAAGACCAAGTGCGCAACCAAGTAGACAACCCACAAGATCTCCCAGTGGTCAACCCACTAGACAACCAAGTAGTCAGCCCTCAAGCAAGCCATCATCACAACCAAGTAGACAACCCACCAGATCTCCTAGTGGTCAACCAACGTCATCACCAACATCATATCCTACAAAAAGAGATTGCTCTTATTGCAGTGTTGGTCAATATTTTAATTCATATAAAAGCAGTGATAGTGTCATAGTTGGATGCGATTCATGTAACGTAGGATATTCATGTGCTGGTGGATGCAGTGATCCAGAGCCATGCCCTACCGGCACATATTCCTCCATTTATGGCGCAAGTTCTTGCTCATCATGTCCATCTGGCTACTACAACACTAACAACGCTTCGTCGACATGCACCCAATGCACTGCAGGCTATTACTGTAGTAGTGCCAGTTTAGCTCCAGTTATTTGTCCTGCAGGTAAATATTCAATAGCTGAGTCAATTTCATGTACCAGCTGCCCTGTAGGGACCTATACTAGTACAACTGGTTCATCATCATGTATAAATTGTCCTAAAGGCTACTCATGCAGTTCAGTCGGTACGCAGAATCCAAGTATTTGTCCAAGTGGTTACTATTCTTCTTATGATACATCATCTTGTTACTCATGTCCACCAGGCTATTATTGCCCATCATCAGGATCAACTGAATATTATTCATGCTCCAATGGTACTTATGCTATCGGTGCACAAAGTGAATGTACAGTATGTCCAGCTGGTTATGAATGTCCCAGTACAACTGAGGCAACGGAAATAGCGTGCTCCGATGGCACTTATTCAACTGGTGGGCAATATGAATGCACATCATGCCCAGCTGGCTACAGTTGTAGCAAAAGTGGCGGAATAATAGGACCATGTTCAAATGGTGAGTATTCGATTGAAGGTGATAGTGACTGTCATAGTTGTCAATCTGGATACTATTGTCCATCAAAAACACAGTCATTAGAAATACCATGTCCTTCAGGTACATATTCAACAGGAGGTCAACAAGTTTGTACCAGTTGTCCTGCAGGATACTATTGTTCATCAACAACATCAAGCACAAAGCAAGCTTGTAGTAGTGGTACTTTTAGTATTGGCGGTCAAAGTAGTTGCACTTCATGTCCCAGTGGGTATGCGTGTTCATCAATAAGCTCTGCATTAATGGTTCCATGTTCTAATGGCGAGTATTCATTAGGGAATCAAGCATCGTGTACGGTATGTAGTGCTGGCTATTATTGTCCATCGAGATCATCATCACCAATAGTATGCCCTGTTGGGTATTATAGTAGTAGCGGCTCGTCCGTATGTACTGCTGCATCTGCTGGATATTATGTTGCAAGCACCGGCTCTAATACTCAAACTTTATGTTCTGCCGGGTATTACAGCACCGGTGGCGCATCTTCTTGTACGCCATGTAGTTCTGGTTACCTTTGTTCAAGTGGATCAACATCGCCAAACCCACAAGGCTCGGAATGTCTTATTGGTGGATACTGTCCGACAGCTGTAAGTCGGGTCCCATGCCCAGCAGGAACATATGGCATAAAAAGTGGCGCCACAAGTCAAGATGATGGATGTATATCTTGCGAACCTGGTTATTACTGTTACGGCACAGGTAATGTATATTCAAGTAGAGTAGCATGTGATATAGGATCATATTGTATTGGGGGTCAAGATACGCCTACTAATTGCCCCGCAGGAACATATAGTACAAAGCAAGGCCAATCAACATCTGCTACATGTGACACATGTCCAAGAGGTTATTATTGTGCAAATGAGGGTACATCGGTACCACAATTATGCCCAACCAATTATTATTGTCCAAGTGGAACTTCAGATTATGAAAATTTCCCGTGTCCAGCAGGCACGTATAGTACACAGTTAGGATTATATTCATCGTATCAATGCAGTAATTGCACTGTAGGCTATTATTGTAATTCAGGTTCATCGCCAATACCATGCAGTAGTGGTACATACAATCCCTACACAGGCGGATCATCATCTACAAATTGTATACCATGCGATGCTGGTTATGCATGCCCATACACTGGTATGTCAACTATGACAACAAGATGCACTGCTGGATATTATTGTCCATCTGGCACCGTATCAAGCACACAATATGCGTGTCCTGCTGGTACATACTCAGATTCTACGAATTTAACAAGTATAAATAGTTGCGACAATTGTCCTGCTGGATATACGTGCGACACCACATCAACATCAGTCTCGTTAATGGACTGTCCAATTGGCTCATATTGCCCGGAAGGCACGGCATATTCAAACGAAATTGACTGTCCTGCCGGCACCTACTCAGACAGAACTAATTTGAAGTCTGTTGACGAGTGCATACCATGTCCATTAGGATATTATTGCTCTGGCGGCGACTCCGCCGTTAGCGGTGTATGCAATGCTGGCTATTACTGCCCTTTAAAAACGGAATATCCAACTCAATATCCATGTCCTGCCGGCACCTATTCGAGTTCCACATCTATTAGCAGTGATGTTCAGTGCACTGATTGTCCACCAGGATACTATTGTCTTGAAGGGTCAACTGAGCCGGATGCATGCCCTAGTGGTACCTATAGTTCTGCGTATAATACAGTATCGCCAGATCCCGACGACTCTGGCGTCGTATGTAATCAGTGCGAAGAGGGTTACTACTGTATTGAAGGCAGCACTCAACAGCAAAAATGCGGTATTGGATATTACTCATCCGAAGGTTCTTCCGAATGTACAATTTGTCCTGGGGGTTATTTTTGCGGCAGTAATACAACAAGTAGTACCAACTTATTTAGCAGCACCGGATCGTGGTTGGACATTGAAGACAACAGTGGAAAATGTTATAATGGAACATACTGTAGCACCGGAATGAACAGGGCGCCTGATTTATTACGGGATGCTTGCCCAGTTGGTTATTATTGTGAAGTGGGTACTGAATACCCTGTGCCATGCCCTGCTGGTTACTACAACCCAACAACTGGGCAAGATAGTATAGATGATTGTATCGAATCACCAGCTGGTTATTATACGAAACAAGGGTCCTCTAGCATAACTGGATTGTGCCAGCCAGGATACTATTGCCCAGCAACGTCCACTTCACCCACGCAGATACCATGCCCTGAAAGAACTTACAGGATCAGTTATGGCGGAGGAAGTTTAAATGACTGTTCATTATGTGTAGCCGGCGGTTACTGCCCCGAGGCGTCAACAGAGCCAATCATATGTCCCAAAGGGTATTACTGCGTCACAGGTATTTCAGATCCTGAGCCATGTCCAATAAGTTCATATGGTAACACAACAGGGTTGAGAAAAGAATCTGATTGCATAACATGCGACGGTGGGTACTATTGTGACACTTATGGCTTGCAAGCACCAAGTGGTTTGATTGCACCAGGATATTATTGCTTAGGCGGTTGCAATACATCGACACCTTCAACGATTCATAACCCAAATGATAATTCTTATGTTAATGAAGGAATATGCACGAAAGGATCATACTGTCCAAGCGGCACAGCAGCTCCCTTACCATGTCCCGAAGGAACGTTTCAAGGCAATCTTGGCGCAGAATCAATCAGCGATTGTACGCCATGCACACCTGGTAGATACTGCGAAGGCTTACGAAATATTAATGTTACAGGTTTGTGTTCTTCAGGGTTTTATTGCACCGGATCGTCTTCTACACCTATTCAATACGAAAGTGTTCCTGGATTTTATTCCACCGAGGGATCGTCGCAAACGACTGGATGTCCTCCAGGAACTTATAATTTATTATATGCTCAGAGTTCATGCATTACATGCCCAGAGAGTTATTACTGTCCATATAGTAATATGACGACGTATGAGCATACTTACTGTTACACAGGGCACTACTGCCCTGCTGATACTATTTCACCAGTACGATGCCCACCTGGCACCTATTCACCATCATTAGGCAACACTAATATAAGTGATTGTTTGACATGTTCACTTGGTCATTATTGTGAGACATCAGGGTTGACGTATCCGACAGAAGAGTGTGATGCCGGGTATTATTGCCTAACGGGGTCAACAAACAAGGCGCATGCAATCGATAGTGATACAGGCGGGCCTTGTCCTATTGGTCATTATTGTTTGACTGGTACGCACACTCCAACTGAATGCCCAATTGGAACTTATATGCCGCATACGTTATCAACCGGAAACGTTACATACAACGGTGTGACGTTTTATTGCTTGCTGTGTAGTCCTGGTGAATCATGTACGCAAGAAGGTTTAAGTGCACCAGATGATTCTTGTGATGCTGGATATTTCTGTAAAATCGGTGCATATTCATCAACACCTGTTTGCAATGATGACTTCTGCGATGATATGTACGGTGAATGCCCACTTGGTTATTACTGCCCAGCAAATACGATTACTCCTATACAATGCCCAGACGGATCATACAGAGATAGTAAAGGTGCCACAACTTCATGCGATCCATGCCCCGCTGGCTATTTCTGTGACTCCTCCGCATCAACAACAAGCTTTTTTGACTGTCCGCAAGGTTATTACTGTCCAGAATCAACCGGTTTAGACTATATTGCTTGCCCTACCGGGACATACGGTTCTAGAACAAATCTGGTAGAAGTTGCCGACTGTACGAACTGCACCGGAGGCTATTATTGCTCGATTCCCGGCCTGTCCGAACCCAATGGATTATGTGCTGCTGGTTACTACTGTCCTACCAGTTCTACAGATAGTCATGGAACTACAACAAATTCCCATATATGTCCCGCAGGATTTTATTGCGATGAAGGTTCTGAATTGCCAACAGCTTGTACTCATGGATCATATAATCCTGATGAGGGGGTGACGAGTGTTCTTGGCTGTTTATCTTGTCCTGCAGGATATTATTGCCCATATATGAACACATCTACTCCCATTATATGCCCCGAAGGCTTTTATTGTGAAATAGATACGTCAAACCCAAGCACTTGTCCAGCTGGAAGCTATTGTCTTGAAGGCACTATAAGTGCCAGTGAAACGTTGTGCCCAGCAGGATACTATAGCAATGCTATTGGATTAAAGAATGCCACTGAGTGCACCCTATGCGATGGTGGTTATTATTGTGATGTTCCCGGATTGACTGAACCAACGGGAATGTGTGCTGACGGTTATTTTTGTGGTGGTGGCTCTACTTCGGCGACACCATACACAGTAGATGGAATATACAATTTCTACGAGACTAATTACTACGGGGACTCATGCACGACAGTTCCTCAAAATGCAACGAATGGAATATGCCCACCAGGTCATTATTGTCCAGAGGCTTCGTCATCGCCAACGCAGTGTCCACTCGGAACGTATACATCATCATTAGGCTTATCAAGCATCGACTCTTGCACTAGCTGTTTACAAGGATATTACTGTCCAACGAATGCAATGGTTAATTCAACAACATTTATTTGTCCGGAAGGTTACTACTGCCCAACAGGCACAATCAATCCCACAAATAGTCCTGAATTGCTATGTGATGCAGGGTACTATTGCCCACTAGGCTCTTCGAGTCAGTTAGGTTGCGATCCAGGATACTTTCAAAACAATACAGGTTCGGCATCATGCATCGTTTGTCCTGCAGGTTACTACTGTAATGATTATTGCGTTTACCCAAAATTGTGCCCGGAAGGATATTACTGCCCAGAAGGATCAGAAAATCCAACAGTTTGTGACCCTGGCACCTACAGTTACAACACGTCATTAACCACACAGGACGAATGCAACCTTTGTCCTGCTGGTCACTATTGTTCATCGGGTAAGAAATTAGGGTATTGCGCCTCTGGATATTTTTGTAAGACGTCACAGTCTGTACCGAATCCGAACGTAACAATCGCGGCTGACACCGAACTTATTGATATCATTAATTATTTGTATACATTCTCAGGGGCCCAATGTCCACCCGGACACTATTGTCCAGAGGGCACGAGCACTCCTATTATATGCCCCAATAACACGGTTCGTGCTGATACACACGGAGAAAAAGCAGACGATTGCGGCGACTGTCCAGCAGGACTTATCTGCGAAACATCTATTCCTGTCTATTGCATCAAAGGATACTATTGCCCCGCAGGCGAGGACCCTGTTCCATGCCCTATTGGAATGTATGGACCTCATTTAGGTGGTGAAACAGTTGCGGATTGCGAGCTGTGTCCTGCAGGATATTATTGTTATGAAACTGGTATTGATAGTCTGACCAATTATGAATGTCCAACCGGTCATTATTGTTACGAGGGCACAACATCACCGTTACCATGTCCAGACGGTACATATCTTGACACAACCGGAGCGGCTGTGGTAGGCGAATGTAAAAGTTGCCCGCCTGGTAATTATTGCCCCAGGGGTACGTCAGTCTTTCATGGATGCAATCCCGGTACGTATTGTGAAGGTGGAACTATGTATAATGGGACTGCTTGCACTGCTGGTTACTATTGTCCTGCTAATACAACTGTGCCAATATCGTGCCCAGCAAAGCATTACTGTCCAATCGGAACCGCTATACCAGTGGATTGTTACGTTGGAACATACTGTCCCGGCGGTAATGATGCTCCGATACCGTGCCCATTCGGTACAATCGGCATTCATTTCCCAAATAACACAATATATTATTTAGACAATTCCACATATTCCTGTGAAAACTGTCCTGCCGGATACTACGGGACTGATCCGGATCGTCTTGAATGCTATCTGGGTTTACCTGGTTATGTGTATCTAGAGGGCGCAACGTCTGCCAAGCCAATAGATGTCACTACCGAAAACGGATACTTATGCCCAACGGGACATTATTGCGACAGCAGCATCTCTATCGATCCAATTCCGTGCGAACCAGGCACATACAATCCGTCAGAAGGTGCTACAAATAGCACCGATTGTTTATTGTGTCCATCGGGTACGTATCAAAATAATTACGGATCAAGCAGTTGCTACAAATGCTCTTCCTCCAGTACATCTTTGGACGGTGCAACGGAGTGTACATGCGTTGGACAAAATCGTGCTTTTCAGTCAACGGATGGATGGTGTATTTGTGTCCCTGGTTATGAATTCATTGATAGCAACTTAAACGTGCTATCTGAAGCGGATGGGTCGTATGACTGTCAACCCGTTGTTTATTCCCGTTGTGACACCACGCAGATAAGATCGGCATCCGGGGCCTGCGTTGACAAGACATCATATTGTAATACAGTTTGTGGTGATGTAGGAGGTACTTTGAGTGAAGTCTCTGGTACATGTGAATGCAACGATATTACCCCATTAGATGCAATCTGTGATAGCACATGCAGAGCTAATGCTACTTCTGTGTCTTGTGATTCTGATGGCAACATGGTCATTACCGACCCAACTACTGGCCAGTCTACAGCTCTGAATCCTGCAGATTTAGGCTCTGTAGGATCCATCGACTGCACGGCGGGCAGTAAAGTGCAAAGTATGTCCATGTCTGGTGGCACATTTGAGGGTATTTATGGGCTTGGTACGTCTCTGAAAGGTGCCGTAAGACGAAGACTACTCGATTCTAGCGATTATGCTACGCTGCACAATTACAATATTTCACTCAATGCTGCTGCAGCTGGAATAACTTTTTCGCGCAAGCTGTACAGCGACGTCGCTATCACGAATCCAATCGTATGCATTGAACTTGGTGATACAATAATTTTCGATATTACCAAGACCAATTATCCAGTATACCAGAAGAACTCTTTACTAAATACCAACCCAAATTTTGACTACGGAACTTTCAGGAATCTTGCGTTTTTGGCTTCATCGTCCTCGTCCTCCGTCAGCACGTTCATATTCAGCTTTACTGAAGCTGGTACGTATGTGTTCGCGACGCCTACCGATAGCAACAAGTTGCTTATTGTCACTGTTACTGCTGCCAACGTGGCCTGTAATACTGCTGGAACTTTCGTGGAATTTTCAGAGAGTAACTTGATTACCCTAGGCGTCTCTAACAATTCAAGCATCGTGCTAGGACCCGACTGGGATTTGGTGATTGGGTTGTTGATTGGAATGCTCGCGGTCGTGTTAATTGTCATCTCCTTCATATATCTGTTCCGTAAAATGGCGTGGTCCTCTCACTACGCGATTGACAAGAAGTACCGTAAGGTCCATAAAGAAAAATTCAACAAACCATCGAGTGATACTGGCAGTGAAAGAGGCAGCGGAGACTCTTGTATCAGCCGTCTGAGCAATATGTTATGGTCGAAGAAGAACAAGAAAGATCAAATCGCTATCCATAGTACTAGTGATACCCGCTCCACAGAAGCCAAGGAGCGAGACAAGTTTGATGAGGAATCCAGTTACGTTCTTGACAAGGTAAATGAATTTGACCAAGATATGTTGATTCCAGACCTCGCGAAACACATTCAATCGCAGTATGATGCAAGCACCCGACAGTTATTAACCAACCAAGATTTAATGAAGAAGCTCCAGAACACATTGACCAAGGAGGTTGACGAACTCAAGACTCTGTTGAACTCAACACTTTTGGAGCTTTCTAATGGAGGACCCGAAGTCAAATTGCAGAAATTGATATCATTATTGCGCCAAGTGAAAGTGGATTTATCGACTCGCTCCATATTTGAGGCCAACAATAATTCCCAATTCGCCAACGTATTTAGACTGTTCACCAAGATAGACAACATGCTTCAGCCAGGCAATAGCCTTGGCAGCGATGTGTTGAACGAGCTAAGCGGCTCAATCTATGATTATTATTCTAAAAGTGGAGCCGATAATTACCATTTTACGCTGCAAAGTACGTTATTACACGAGCTAACTGACGCACTGAAAGAGATTCACACCATTGTTAACTCCACATTGACGCATGAAACCGACAGCGAAAAGAGGCGCGAAGAGGTTGTGGAGCATACGTTTGATAGCGCCATTAAATTGAACAACCTATCGGTTCCTGTTCATATTTTCGATAAGCGAGTTGAAGCGATCGCGTTAGACGCATCTCACGACTACAATGTGTCCGAATCTATTCAAACGTTACGCAAGTTTGCGGATAAAATACCGAAGTATATTGATGTTGTGAACACCATCGAGCAATCCATTTGCAAGAACGGATTTAAGCAATTAAAAATGGGCAAGTCAGTGTTTGACGACGACGAGAAGAGCAAATTGATAAAGGTTATTGACGAACTAGCCGACGCCATGAACATCATGGTGACCAAGTTCACAGCGTCATTGGAGAACATGAATGACTCCGTCAGCTCCGCAAAGGAAACGCGAAACGAGTTAATCGAGTTAATCGACCAAGAATTGGCTCTTTACAGTTCTAAAGATTACGACATCGCAAAGATTCTAGAGCCGCTGCTAGCGGCGATTCAGGAGGGCAACGTCGACGACATATTCAGACAACGGCGCGACCTACAAGAGTACGAGAATGCTGAAAGTCCTAAAGGAATCGATGCGTCAGTCACCGATTTATTAGACAACGAATTATTCAGTGAACAACAAAAAGAGCAGTTGCTAACCAACTCACAAGCGGACTTGTTGTTAATCGACAAATTTGTTGATGATGAACAGAAGAAGCGCCAGACAGCAATACAAGAAGTACTCGGCATTTCATTACTCGAATCAAGTGTTAGTGCCTCGAACGACGATCTTGCAAATGCAGAAGCAGAATTAGCCAGAAAGTATCAAAAAGAAAAGGAGGAACTAGATCGCGCATTGAAGCTACAACGCGAGCAGCTAATGCTTGAAGAGAGCTCCGCTAATCTGGAATCTAATCCCCTTTATTCTGTATCACTTGCGAGGTTGGCAGTATTATATCGCGCCAGCATTGTCAGAACCAATGTGAAGCTTCATATCCAACACTTGAAATATGAAATATCCCGCGGAGCTATCGTCAAGGGTAGCGCGACCAGCGGTTCAAGCAAGTATCAGATCCATGACGACGTTTCTCTAAATGCTTCGTTAATGGAATCTCACTCGAAAGAGAAAGCTGAGTTAAGCCTGTTGATCGATTCGATGCAAGCAGCACTTAAGGAAGACGTCAACATGGAAATCGACTACCGGAACAAGATGATTGTAAATGCTGGTAACGACGTCAACATCGAACTCGACAGATTAGCCGAGTTCAAGAAGAAGTTGATTGTCGATATTGAAAATTCCATGAACGAGGAAAAAGAATTGCAGCAGCAGCTAAGCAAAGCCAATCATGCCAATCGAGTTCAAGAGCTTGATGCACTTTATCGCAGCGATGATGTCCATGTAAAGGAGGAGGTACTGGCGCAGTTGAACAAACTGAAGGAGGCGGAACAGACACTAGAAGATGACAACTATTATAGCAGTTTGCTGAAACAGTTAAATCAAGAGTTGGCATTCATCGAGGACAATGCTGCGCACTACTATTATCTACAGAGTAGTCCGGGTTTAGTCACCAATCTTCATCTACGGTCGCTGACGAGTCTTCACTCATTGGCTAATCTCGGCACCCGCCAGGTCATTCTTGAGCATGAATTGCGTGAAGAAATTGAAGAAATTAACAAATTTGTGTCCGAAGATGACGACAATATAGTAGATGACCAGGTGAAAGCGGACTTGAAATCGTTGCGCGAGAAGGCCGCTGAAAGGGGTAACAAGTTAGTTGAAAGCACCACTCTGAGCTATCAACAAATGATTAACGAGGAGAAAAGGCGTCAAGACTCGGTGAAATTTAATAGTGCTATCTACGACGAGGAAATTTGTCGTGCAAGCATTAACTTGTGCATCCGCTCAAGCCAGCTCCTAGTTGAGACGCAGATCAACAAATTATCTATACACAAAGAATTGATTACTGCCTACCGCAATAAAGTTCAACGCATCACCGAGCGTGTAATGAAAAGCGTCGATGCTCGGGAGGAAATCAAAGACTTGATGAACGAGCAGATTTATTACGAATACCTAAGAGAAAAATACGAACTGGAAATTGCATACACCACATTCCACCTCAGCTTTGACTTGACGTCGAAGTACATGAGCAACTTAGTCGATGGCAGCACGCCGCCTTTTGCGCACGGTTTCACCGCGGTGGACCGCACCTCTTCCTCCATTTGTTACTATTCGTTTTACACTACCCGGTTGGACTTCAATAGGAAGAAGCTCAAGACAAAAGTGAAGTTAAGGACCCGCGAAGACCTGGAAATCATGCATATAATCAAAACCGTGTCAAGCAATAGCGACGAACGGCTAGCTTTGTTGAGACAAAAGTATCAGAATGAGCTCCGCGACTATTGCGATGCACTCGACCACAATTATGCGGCGGATATACAAAAAATGGAAAATGGAATCAACGATTTTAAAGAGACAAAATCGCATAATTTACAGGATTACAAAGAGGAAATTGATAGTATTGAGGCAGAATTCAACGACGTGATCGCAGAAATCCAGTTTTCTATCGCGCATATAGACGGCAGCGACGACAACCTTCCTTTGTACTCTAGCTTCAGTGACACCAAAGTTCAATTGTTCAGTCGATTGACCAAGGCGTACCAGAGGTACAATGATAACTCTATCATAGAAGAGCGAGTCGAGAACAATTTGAACTTTATTAAAAATCAGTTGCAACAAGAAGCCGAGTACAATGAGCAGCAGCTAGATATGGCTAGCATACTTCGATTGAAGGAATTGTTGGACCAGCAGTCACGGGATCACTCCATGTTGGTAAGCAGGGCTATGATTGATGGCTACGAGCGTGATATCGCAGGGTTAGAGCAGTTCTATAAGAATAAAACAGACAGTCAGGTACGACCTATTCACTTCATCATTACGCACTTCCAGCACTCACATCTCTGTATTCTAGAGTAAGGCGCTACTTGATCGATTGAATAAGCGGAAAAAGCAACGAGAATATGAACTCAATCAAGGCGGCATGAACGCCGAAGATGCGGCTAGACAGAGCCAAGCGGAGCTAGAGGCAGATTACAAGAGTGGTATGCAGCGTATTGAAGCGAATCTTGCGGAGGAAAAAGAGAAATTATCCGTTGATATCGAGAGTAAATTTCTCGATGAAAAAGCTCGAATTAAGCAAGCCAATGACGACCTGGTTCTTGCCATCAAAGGCGATTCGCTAGACAATGCGAACAAGTCCGACTTGCGCATGTTGCTGCAAGAGAATCACGACGACGACTTGCGACGCTTGAAAGCTGCTCATGATCGCACTGTTTCGGATTTGGATAATAGATATGCCGATGAGAAGAATGCGGCCAGCGAGTTACTGAAGAAGCGATGCAAAGAGCGATTTAAAGAGCGCAAGAAAGCCCTTTTACAAGAAGGATTGAGTGAAGATGATGCTACTTCGCAGGCGAAAGAGGACATGAAAAAGTTCCAGTCCGAAGAGAAAGTTACAGTATCTGGTGAATTGTCCTCAAAAAAAAGTGCAGAATTACGAGGTATCACAAGCGACTATAACACACGGTTATCTATGGTCAAGGATCGCCACGAAGCAACTTTAATGGCTTTGAATGATGGGTTTAATACGCACAAGAAAGCTCAACATCAGAAGTTGCAAGACAGAATACAACAGCGTCGTGCATTGAACACAGACAATTCACCAGAGGCGATAGCTGCGTTAGAGCGACTAGAACAACAGGAATTGCAGCAGTTCCACGACACACTTGGGGTTATAACGGATTCCATATTAGTTTGCGCCCAAATCAAAGCAGAGGATGAGATGACAAAAATACAAGCATCGTATACAGCAGCTATCCGCGGCCACGAAGCAGCGGTCCAGTTGAAAAAAACTGAGGTAAAGAATGCTTTAACCAACCGAATAGTCAAACGGCGCGCTAATCGCTGCAACGAGTTGATTGCAGCTGGTCATACTCCAGCTATTGCATCGCAACTAGCACAAGCGGAGTTTCCGTTGGAATTGTCACCGGAAGAAACGAGTGCATTAGAACAACGGATAGACGACGAGTCCATTGCGCTGTTGCAGCAAATGACAGAAGGCATGAAGGCAAGGGAGCGGGTGATGTCTACCATGGAGAGCGACTTGTTCCAGTCCAATGAAGTCGCTGTGAATACTCTGAAAGAAGATTTCCTCAAGAAAGAACAAAGACTACAGAATGCGACCAACAAGAACGAGGAAGAAGCTCTGTATGCCGCCAAGCGTAGCTCTAGCACGACGAAGCGAGAGATTGAATTAGAATTGGAGTCAATAAAGCAGGAACATGACGAAAAAGTAGCCTTTTTACAAAAGCAAATCCAATTGAAAAAGAAGCAAGAAGAAATCGCATTGGAGGAAAAATTAAATAAGCGAAAAGCGAAACGGTTGAAGGAATTACAGGATTCTAAGGACAGTTCATTGAATGCAGCCGAGGCCGAAAACATGGTCAACACTGAAGTCGAAGAAGCGCGCACGAAGGAGCTGGAAGCGATCAATAATCTACTGAAAATAGAGGAGGAGGAAGGTGTTGCTAAGCTATTAGCCGCTAAAACCGATACTGAAAAGGCGATTATTTCAAGCAAGTATAATACGGCAGTCGAAGACGTGTCCAAGGCGATGGTATTGCGAGAGCAAGCAATGAATCACTTAAATGTGATTAGAAAGCAGCAAGAGGATGAAGCGAAGAGACTTGATGCCGAAATGACTTCACAGCGACAGAACAAAGAATCCAAGCTTCAGAGTCGTCTGAAAGCGAAGAAGCAGAGCGCGCTCAATAAACTTAATACCACTTTTTCAAGCGAAAACGCAACAACAGAAGACGATCTAGAAGAGATGAAAACCCTTGTGCAAGAGCAAGTATTGCAAGCGCAAGAAGACACAAAATTACGCGAATCCAAGGAGATTGAGCAGGAGAAATTGATGCTTCTGGCACTAGAAGAAGTCCGGAAGGCAGAGCTAGCTATTGCTGAGGCAAAAGCCAAGGAGACAGCATTATTGGCGGCGAAAGAGCTCAAGGAAGGCATCGAAAGTGACTTAAACAACACCGAATTGAAACGTTTGAAAGAATTCCACACGCAAATAGAAGAAAAACGAGCGGAGGAAGAGGATATTCAACGCAATATTGGCAAAGGAAAGCTAGGCGACCGC
>JACCDO011048511.1_pt1 | contig 31853 bp, 23 predicted proteins | sample 7446101 | NCBI WGS metagenome assembly JACCDO01 (sample SAMN15323440, study PRJNA562643) | freshwater metagenome | isolation source: river surface water | place: USA:Blue River Watershed | collected 2017-08-16 | reverse complement strand
CAAAGCAACACCTCAACTAATTCAGAGGAGAACACCGCAAAGAAAGAGGAGGTCGCGCAAAGTAACACCTCAACCAATTCAGAGGAGAACAACGCAAAGAAAGAGGAGGTAACGCAAATCAATACAACAACCAATTCAGTGGAAAACAACTTGAAGAAAGAGGAGGTAACGCAAAGCAACACCTCAACTAATTCAGAGGAAAACAACTTGAAGAAAGAGGAGGTAACGCAAAGCAACACAACAAATAATTCAGAGGAGAACAACGCAAAGAAAGAGGAGGTTGCGCAAAGTACCAATACAAATTCGATTAATTCGAAAAATTATAATTTAGAAAGCACGAAGCAATTTGTTGAAAATCAACTCGAAAAACTCAAGACTATTGAAAATGCAATAGAGAAAGGCATTAATACCAATGAGAATGAACAAAAGACTTTTCAGGCACTTAAAAATCGGATCCTCGAGAAATCTGAACGTACAGAAGAGTTAAATAAAGTTTCTACAATTTTGGGAAATGTTGGAAATGAACAAAATACAGAGAGTGCTGCTATGAAATCTGTTCGAATTTCTCAATTGGAAAACGAAATACGTCAAACCGAGAGCGCGCAAATTAAAAAAATATTGCAAGAAGAGAAGGAATTTTTAGAGGAAGAACTTTTAGTATTTCAATCGGAATTATCACCAGAGGCCTCTAATTATGAAACTAATTTTCCGAAAGACAACGTCGAGAATAAAGAATCAGAATCATTAGCGAAAACGCCGGAATATGCCACCTATGCATCCGAAAGAATTGCCTTGGCAAGGTCTTTAAAATCTTTAGAAGTTGTACAAAATAAACTTGGTGAGAAAATACATTCCTTAGTTTCTGGAGCAGTGCTAAATGAAATCGAGAGAGGTATGATAGAGGACTCAATCAAATGGCTTCAGCGACAATTAATTGAAATTGAGTCAAACAATTCTTCTCTATCTGCTAAATTGCTGGCCTACACAAATCAGGCGCAATATGAAACTATGGTCACGCGAAATATTCAACCTGTAATTAATACAAGTAGTCCTGAGAAGCTTTCAAGTTTTAGTTTAAAGAATAAAGAATCGATTTCGTTTGAGAAACCATTACCAATTGGTGAAAGAAAACTAATTGGGCTAGTGTTTCGCGTTCAAGTTGGTGCCTTCAGAAAAACAGTACCACCAAACTTGTTCAGAGAATTTACACCCGTTAATGGCGAGGTGATTCCTAATGGCTTGACCTGTTACATGGCGGGATATTTTAACAATTCCAATACAGCTATAAAGGCAAGAAACGATATTCGTACTCTTGGTTATTCCGATGCTTTTATTGTAGCCTATTGCGATGGTAAAAGAATTCCTTTTGAACAAGGACAGCTATATGAGCAAAACAAGCAATGCATCGGTTTATCTGAAAATGATTTAACTATTCAATTACAAAACCTATTAAAGAATGATTTAATAATTGAATCTTCGAATAATTCAAATTCAGAAGTTTCGACGCTAACAAAAGATGAATTTGGTGTTGAAATCGCTGGAAATACGGATTATTTATATTTTTCAGTTCAGGTAGGTGTTTTCAATCGATCACTAAATCCGGCCCGTTTGAATGGAATAAGTGACTTAATCATTCATAAAGCCGAAAATGGTCAATTGCGTTATTCTTCTGGTCGCTTTGATAATATTAACGAAGCAAAGAATAGGAAAAATGATGTCAATACAAAAGGAATTACGGATGCATTTATCGTAGCTTACTTCAAGGGCAAAAGAATTTCTTTTGGAGAGGCACAAGCAATGATTGATAGAAATCCTGAAATTGTAAAGGCTAATATTAATTCTAATAATAACACGGCAGCTACTTCAATAAACCAGTTACCAGGAATTCAGTCTAATTTAGATTTTAGTGTATTGAAACCGAGAATTGTAAAGGTGAAATATTATTATGAAAAGGAACTAAAGGAAGAGGATATATGGAATCCAATTGATAATTCATTTGCTTGCAATTATAATTCTTCATCTCAAATTTTGACAACACCATTATTTGATAAACCATTTTCGTCTCCCGAGGTATTGGTTGCCTTGAGAAGTTATCGTTTGAACGAGTATAAGTTAAATTCTTCAAAAGTACAGTTTAAGTTATCCTCAGAAAATTCTGGCTTTTTGGTAAACCATATGCTAAGAAGTTCGTATAAATATGAAATTAATAATGATCAATTGGTTGTTTACCCTTCAAATACCGAAGAAAAAGAACAACTAATTGCGCTAAAAGAGCAAATGGAAGAATAATGATAGAATTTACGCGACAAACTGAAACGCAATCACAATCTGTAGCACTTGAAGAACTTATTGATCAGTATAACTTGGTTTTATACAATGACGATGTAAATACGTTTGATCATGTTATTAACTGTCTTATTCGTATTTGTAAGCATGAAATGATGGAGGCCGAACAATGCACTTGGATTGTACATGTTAACGGGAAATGTAAAGTTAGAAATGGTTCTTTTGAGGAATTAGAAGGTATGTGTACTCAAATGATGAACGAAGGTCTCTCGGTTAAAATTGAATAAATTCTGGAATTTATTCGTCTCCCTCTACCATTCTTTTGAATTCGAAAAGAGTTTTCTCAATAGTTTCGTATCTACCATTTGGAGAAGGACTTAACGCATTAATGTTCCCAATAATCAAATTCGGTAAAACATATACATAGTAAGGAAATCCTTGCACATCTAAATCTTTCCAAATGGGGTGATTATTTTTAGCCGCAATTTTGGTCCAAATGATTTGATCTAAGTATGTTTTTTCAGATTTGGAGTAGCGTTCTTGTTCTTTGTAAATAGTTATGAACTTAATGTATTTCCCATAAGTTTTTTCTAATTTGCGCATTGCAGCGAGTTCAGAAATACACTTTTTGTTTGTTGGATTAAAAAATTGAATGTAAATAGGTTGGGAGCTAAAGTCCTTAAATTTTATATTCTCAAATGCATATTCAGGTAATTTATCACCAGCATCTAAAACATTGAACTTTGAAAATAATCTTTCAGCAGCTCTTTTAGCCACTGATTCACGCTTCATCAACTTAAATTGATTGAGAAAGTACAATAAATTTGTTTTGGTAATAACACGATCGTAATAAAGGTCAGTTACCATGAGCAAACAAACAACCTCTGAAAGTTCAACTGATCGAATTAAAGAATCACTTTCTAAAATTTTTAAGGTACCGCTAACATTTCCTTGATCTAGTAAATGTATCAGCTCTAATCGTCTTTCTGGTGTTTGTTTGTAGAAGTACTTGTCGTAAAAAATAGCAGCGAAACCGAAATATTTATCGTTATTCCATTTTACGGGTGTTTCTTGAAGATAAAATGAAAATTTATCAATATCTGAAGGAGATGCGAAATCCTGTAATTCCTCTATGTGTATTCCCAAGGAATATTTTACATAGTCATTAAAAAATATACTTTTTTCTTGACTATATATTTCATTAACTGCACTTCTGAATTTTTTAATTTCTCTTAGAAATTCCCCAGAGTTCTTCTCCTTTAAAGGGTATAAAATGTTAAGTGATTGGTCAAGCCAGTGTTCAAAGGTTAGTATTTTATAATTTATATCCAGTGTATCCAGATTGATAAAGGTTAACTCTACTTCATTGTCTTGGTTAAAATTTGAGAACGCCAAATCAGAAAACTCTATGTAATAGGTAGCTTTAGGCTGCGCATATAAGTATCCGAACTTATTTTGATGTCGAATAAATAGTTTCTCAGTCTTCTCGAGTGAAACAGAAAAACTGAAGCGGCCCATAGAATCACTTAATGTTTCACCGTAAATTATGTTTTCATTAGAAATATAATCTGCTTTTGTGCCAATTTCGAATTTACTAAACGCGTGATTAGAAATTCCTTTAATCGTAACTTGCGCATAAAGAGACAAGGAACAAAAAATGATAAAGAAACTTAGGAGTTTAGTCATACAGTTTTTAAGACATAAATAATGCCATATTAAACGAGAAGTTGAGGTGATGTTACAAAACTCGAAATATCAGCGCCATTCAAGTGCATTTCTCTAATAATAGATGAATTAACAGCACTAAATTCTTGATTAGTCAATAAAAATACGGTTTCAATTTCTGCTAGTTGGAAGTTCATATGAGCAATTGATTTTTCATATTGAAAATCTTTGGAATCCCTTAATCCGCGTACAATATGTGTTGCTCCTATTTTCTTACAGAAAGTTACGGTTAACTCCTGATAGACCGCTATGGTTACTTTTTCTTCGTCAGTGAATAAAGATTGAATATGTTTTTTTCGATTTTCCAAGGTAAACAGGTACTCTTTTCTTGAATTTACTCCAATTCCGATGATGAGTTGATCAAATAAGCTTAAGGATTTTCGTACAACGGCTTCATGTCCTTTTGTAAAAGGATCAAAACTTCCTGGAAATAAACCAATTCTTTTCATTTTTCGAAGTTAAAAAAACTAAAGTGAACGTTGCCAAATTTTCTAGAAAAACTAAATTCTTTTAAAGCCGAAAGGTCTGTTTGAGGACCATGTTCAATAATGGCTTGACCATTTTTTTTTAATAAATTACCTTTAAAAATTTCGTTTACTAATTCGGCATGTATTTTTAAATGAAAGGGTGGATCAGCGAAAACTAAATCGAATTTTTTTGTAGAGTTCTTGCAAAATACTACACAGTCAGCTTTGTATGCGTCCATTTTGTCAGTAATATTTAATGCAGAAATGGTTTTACGGATGTAATTAAAACTTACAGGATGACTGTCAACAGCCATTACATATTGGGCGCCTCGAGAAACAAATTCAAAGGCAATATTACCTGTTCCGGTGCATAAATCCAAAATCTCAAGTTCATCAATAGAAATCAAATTGTCTAATACATTAAACAAACCTTCTTTAGCAAAATCGGTTGTAGGACGCGAAGGGAAATTACTTGGAACTGAAATGCGTTTTCCTTTTAAGTTTCCTCTGATAATTCTCATTTAACCAAAAATAAATGAGCAGAATCAACATTGAACATTGTTGTGTCTTTAAAAAGTGTAATGCTTTTTATTTGTTTTTCGAAGGACGATAAATTGAAATTAGGAACGTCATTCAGAATAGAAATGTGGAACGCATCAATACTCTTTATTTCTAAACTAGTCAAATGTGCCATAAAGAAATAAATGACATCTATTTCATTTTCAAAATCACTAACACTAAGCTGTTGTAACTTCATTTCTCCTTTTAAAGCGAAATAAACAGAAATTGGAGTAACCACTAAAAAGGGTTCGAAGGAAGGAATAGACACCTTTAAATACTTGAGAATAATAGTGTTGAAATGCTCAATAAATGAAGTGCGAGGCAGAAGCGTTCTAAAGTCATCAACTTCCTTTTTTATTGCAAAAACATTTGATAATTCAAACGAACTATTTATTGTGAAATAAATTCTCTCGTGTAATTCTAAACTGCCAAAATTTAAATTGAAATAATCTTTTGCTTGTGAAGCAAGGAAAACAACATTTGGTAGAAGGGTGAATCTTGAGGAATCAATATATATGTGATGGTTTCCCTCAACTTCTTTAATCAAGTTTGGCAGATTATTCGTGTCATCTATAGATAGACAAGTGTAATTACCTTCTGTAGTTGAATGAAAAAATAGGCGCGAATTGTGAAAAACAAAAATACCCAAATCAGATTAATTTTCGTCTTCCCAACTACCTTTTAAGTCGCCAGTTTGAAGATTACCGAAAAACATCTCTTCGGGTTCTCCGTTTTCGTATTTCGAAAAAGGAATAGTGCCAGATATTCTTGTGGCATGTGTAGTTGTACCGTCCTGACCTTTAAGGATTTTAGATTCTAGTTTCCATTCCTGATTTTCTGTTCCAGGAATAAAACGCAAAGCTTTCGTATTGAAGTCCCCTAAACCTAAATCAAGTCGTTCTTTCATGTAACTTTGATTTCGAATAAAGGTAGTTTCAATGAACTTAACTTTCACACTATCTCTTTTAAAACCGACTAAATCTTCGGGAATAGTTTTCATTTTACTCAACGCAACTGCTTCCTCCTCAGTCATTTTGTTGTCAATGGCTTGATTGGCTTTGTACACGGTAACCACACCGTCCTTACTTATTTTAAACCCTATAGACACAAGGTATTTCAATTCTTCAGGAGTAATTCTTCTTGCAGGAACTGAACCAGCGTCATCATCCTCCCAAACATAGTCATTTTCAGCAAAGCCTAATAACTCCTCCCATGTTGCGGCATATTTACCATATCTTTTCAAAAATGCAGATTGTATGGTTCTTAAATCTTGAAGATTTCGTTCAGCAGTTAGCTTGGTTTTTTTATAGTCTTCTTGATGTGTTCTTGTCGTTTCAACTGAATTGTAGGAAGCTATTGTTGCATAAGTGGCGAGTGCTAAAGATACACCACCAATCGCCCAGTTTGTAACTACATTGCTTCTATCTGAGGTGTTTAAGAAAGAAAATAAAGATCCTAAGAGCATCAATACACCTGATATTTTAAACTGAATCGCTTGATTTCCAGAAAAAGCAACGTATAAAACAGCAATACCTACGACAAGAAAAATCGTCGGTACCGAGTATCTTTTCAACAGAAGAGCAAAGTTTCCCATTTACATTTTAATTTAGAACACAAATCTAATATATTAAATTTATAAAATGAAAACGATATTGGTTTTTTTGAATGTTAACTTATTGTTACGCTTGATAAGATGACTACTTTTGATAAAACACAAAACTTGGAGTTCACACCGGATCAGCAAAATACACTTACGCAATTTAACTTGTTCGATAAAAGTGAGCAGAAGTTTCCTGTGATGCTGTTAAAAGGATTTGCAGGTACAGGTAAAACAACGCTAGTAGCTTGGCTGATTTCATTATTTAGAAGTCATAACAGGAAATTTAAGTTACTGGCGCCAACGGGTAGAGCGGCAAAAGTTTTATCCAGTTACACATCAGAATTAGCATTCACAATCCACAAACAAATTTATTTTCACAATGAAGATTCAGCTGGCATTAAAATTACGCTAGCGAAAAATTTGCATACCGATACTATTTTTTTTGTAGACGAAGCATCAATGATTTCCACCCGCACCGACGAGGAAGGGCGTTGTCTTTTTAGAGACCTATTGAATTATGTGTATACCGGAAAGAATTGTCGTTTAGTTCTTATCGGTGATACCGGTCAGCTACCTCCTGTCGGACAAGTTGAGGCATTTGCATTATCGGAAGAATATTTAAAATCCGAATACGCGCAGTTGAGTGTTTATAGTTCCATTTTAGAACACATAGTTCGGCAAGATTTGGCATCATCAATTGTGAAGAATGCAACTGTTATTAGAAATGCAAACGATACAAATCAAACGCTGTTTTCTATTCTTGATGTACAGACGCAACGGGTAGATTCTTTAGAATTTCAAGAAGAATTAGATGGGGCAATTTCAAAATATGGTTTAGATGAGGTAAAGGTTTTAAGTATTTCTAATAAACGCGTCTTAGGACTCAACGATGGAATTAGAAATCGGCTGCTGTACAAAGAAGATTTACTTGAAAAGGGAGATCGTATAATGGTTAATAAGAATAATTACCATTGGTTGAAAAATGATAAAGACATTGGATTTATTGCCAACGGAGAAATTTTAGAAGTTGAAAAAGTTACTAAAATTGAATCGCGCTATGGATTTTTATTCGGCCACGTACGCATTTCATTTCTGGATTTTCCAAATAAAGAACCAATAGATGTTATACTGAATTTAAATTTGTTGTCTTCAAGTTTACTTCAATTAGACCAAACGCAATCTAGGCTATTATTTTCAGAAATCGAAGCGGAATATGCACAACTGAAATCAAAATCTAGGCGTTTTAAGAAAGTTTTTGAAAATCCATATTGGAACGCACTGCAAATTAAATATGCTTATGCCATCACCACTCACAAAGCACAGGGTGGTCAATGGAAGGTTGTTTTCATAGATTTTGTTGGAAAATCCCCGGAAATGAATGACCAAGCTTTTTTGAAATGGCTCTACACTTCTGTAACAAGGGCTACCGAAAAAGTTTGTCTGGTGAATTGCCCTGACAGTTATATTAAGGCTTAGAAACTTTTCAATGAAATTGGAATAGATGATACAAAAATCATTGATTCTGAAAGAGATTGCTGATATTTTTTATAGAATTCTTCATAAAGTTCTTTTTTCATTTCTTTATGGGCTAACGATAAAAAAGCTTCAGAAAATTCATTTAGCATTGTTACGCTTCGATGTGCACTTAAAATGTCATTTGTTGAAAGTCTACCCGATTTCTGTAAATCGGATAATTTATTATTCCTCGTTGTAAAGTTTGAACGAACTGGATCAGTATAAGATTCTATTTTTATGAGAAGTTGGTGAGATTTTTTAACAGTAATTTGTGTTCTTCTCAACGACGAAAATGGAAAACTTTCCCTTGAATTAATCTTTTCTTCCTCTGTAGTTCCCGGATATGAAGAAAGTTCATGAGGTTTATTGTCTTTCTTTATTTTACCGTTTTGCCAAACACCAATTCCATGGCCATAAATATCAAAAACAATCGGAGAATGGTTTTGATAAGATTTAAAAAACTTTTTCAGTTTAAGGCTATCATCACTAGAAAAATAGAAAGAGTTTTTCATTTCACTTTTATCTGAAGAAAAACCATCTTTCAATACCAATTGCAAATCCGGAGATGCCATTGAATTAAAATCAGTTTTAGATACGTGAAGCATTACCTCATCTGCGGATATCCCCTCGGGATCGTCTGGTATGGCAATTAATCGAATATTTAAAAGTTCTTTATTTTCCGACGCCGGTGTGATGAATTCTTGCGTTTTAGGGTTGAATAGACAAGAATCTTCGTACACATAAATTCCCTCTTTTTCTGTGAAAGGAACCATTCTAATGCCTATATTTTGCTGATAGTAATCGATTAATTTCTTAGTTTCATTGTATGTTTCCAATAGAGGTTCCATATCATCTCGAATGGTAGAGAGTTCGTCTTTTAATTCACTAATTTTTTCCTTTAATTCTGAAACTTCTTCTGGCTCGTTAGTAGGCTGTTTTTTTGTTGTCTTTTTTGAAGATTTTTCCTCTGCCACTAACAAATCCTGAATTGCTACCTCATGCTCTTTAATTTGAAGAAGAATTTTATTTTCTTGGGTTACAAATCCTCCTTGACCATAAAGTTTTTTTTGAATCCGTTGATAGCTTGCGTCATTTAGGTCATTAATGATTTTTTGAAAAGTAATTCCTGAAGAGAATGTTGAATCCGGAGATAAAAATTTTGTTTTGGAAGAGCCATATAACCGGTATGATTTACCTCGACGCTCGATAACCACTGTAGTTTGTTTGTTTGTATTGTATCCCCAGACGTCAAAATGAAGGTTGGTTTGGAGGTTGTCACCCAAAGATTCTAATTTTGCCAATGCAATTCGAGAGGAGTACACCTGTTCATCTCTAATTTCCAATTGATACGGAAATAATCCTACTGCCTTTGGTAAACCGTTATTCCATATTCCATCTTCATCGCGTTCCTTTTCTTCCAATAATCCAGTTGTGTAAGATCCGTCTCCTGCCGCAAGCAAGATGTTCTCATATCTTTGATATTGGCCACCAAGAGATTCAAAAATACGCTTGGCTCTTTTCTCAACGGAAGTTAAAACGGCCTCATTTTGTGCATCAAGTATAGTTTTTCTATCTTCAGCTTTGACGTATCCCAAATTTAACAATAATAAATCTCTGTCATAAAGCGATAATCCAGGATTGAAAATTGGACTCGAATTTACTTGAAAAAGTAATTCATAACTTTTTGATTTGGAAACATGAAGATCTAATTTGTCTTGAAACGTGGCTAAATAATCCTCAATAAATTCGTTATCGTAGTCCGGTTGCTTGTAACGAAGAGCATTCAAAGATTTATTGAGTATCCAAATAGCAGTTTTATTGGCTACTTCCGCTAAAAGTCCTTTTGAGGCTTTACTAAGTTCACTTTCTCGTATGACCAAAAGGTCTGGTTGATTTATTATAACAAATTCAATTGAATCATAATTAATCTTGCCATTCTTTAGTTTTATAATTGGCCCATTATATTCAAATGCGTATCCAATATTAGATTCTAGAACAGGACTCTGCTTTACAATGTGATAAATGTATGCACGTGTTTCTGAGCTGAGTAGTTGCGTTTGCGCATTCGTATGTTGAATCACGAAAAAGCTTATAAAAATAAATGCTATTAACAAACGTAACATCAATCCGTTTAACGCAAATTTTGAAAAAAGTTTCTTAAAAAAGAAGGTTTTCCTTTGGGGCTCCAATCCACTTGGAAAAAAGATCGGATTGCTCTTCAGAAATTTGGGTTTTTCGTGAAAGGGAAAGTTGCTCAAATCCAATTGATGAAAATTCAGAAATTTCAATATCCAAAAGTGTACCGTTGCGTTGAATGGATAATTTTATTTTGTTATTTCCGAAATATTGTAACCATTTATCTAAATCGCCCTTTATTTTTATTCCATTTATAGCGAGAATTTCATCCCCTATTCGCAAGTCATATTTAACGGCTGTGCCTTCAGGGTGTAAGGATGAAATCAGGTAATTTCCATTAGTTAAAATTGACTTAATTCCAAGATATTTCTCTGAAAATGCACTTGTCTTAGAGGTTAATTCGAGACCTAGTTGATTTAAAACTGGAGTTAATTCTTGAATGAAATCTGTAGGATTAAAAATAAAATTAAGTAATGATTCGGAAAGATTTGAACCGGAAATTTCGTCTACACAATTGCAAAAAATCTGTAAGTCGATACCTTTATTTTTTTTTGCAAATTGCTGAAACAATACAGTCATTACTGATTGCAAATTTCTCTCATGATTTGTTTTACTTAAAATCATGATATCTAACCAAAAAGCTAAAAGACATCCTTCTGTATAGATGGAAATTTTCCTATCCGGTATTCCTGGAACGTAACCATCTACCCATGTATCTATTGATGTATCTGCCAAGGAGTAATTTCTTCTTCCAAAATTATCAGCGTGTTTTTGGAATTGTTGACATAACTCTTTTAGGTACTGAGAAACGGTGAAAACGTTTGATTTGAGTAGAAATAAATCCCCGAAATAAGTGGTAATTCCCTCATAAATAAACCCCAATTGGGAATAATTCTCACGAGAGAAATCGTAAGGAAGCATTTCAACAGGACGGATGGTTTTAATGTTCCAAACATGGTATAATTCATGACATGAGACGCCGAGAAGTTCGGTGTATAATGTTCCAAACATTTCGTACGAAGGACCTAGGGTTATCACTGTACTTTCCAAATGTTCTACTCCGTGATATGCGGAATTTGGAAGAGAAATGATGATGAATTCGAATCGATTAGTTGGTAATTCACCGAAATCGTTAATTAATTTCTCAGAGAATTTGGTAAAATCAAGAATTAGCTTCTCCCATGGAATATGGAGTTGACGATGAAACCAAATACTGAAATCACTAGTTCCAATGGAATAGTTTTTACTTACTAAATCCGGTGAAGCAATGAACGGTGAGTCTGCTAATTTATCGAAATCCTCGCATGTAAATTTACCATTAGAATAGGGGACACCAGCCACTTGCCAAGCAGTTGGAATATGTAAAGTTACTTCACATGAAAGTTGGCTATTTTCTGTAGAATAAAGACAGCAATTAACGGGATTCACGTATAAAAAAGAACCATCAGTATACGTTGAGCCGGCGTTTAGCTCATGCGCATAATATTGATAAAAGATAGTTATTTCATCTCCATCGATCCCTGAAATTTCCCATGAATTTCGTTCGGTCTTTCGAATTTGTAAGTTCTTCTTGTTACCATTTTCGGCGCGAATACCACGAATATTTCTAGAAAAATTTCCTAATTCATATCTGCCGGGTCTCCATGCCGGTAGGTGTACTTGCACAATCGATTTACTGACGGGCATAGTTACACAGACATCTACAAAATGCTGCGATGCGTTACTTAAACCATAGGAATATCTTACGCAATTAAGCATATAGCTCCTGCTGTAACTCAGAAATTCTTTCGTCTCCTAAATACTCATCGTAGGTCATCATTTTATCGATGATACCGTTCGGAGTGATTTCGATAATTCTATTTGCCACCGTGTTAACCAATTCGTGGTCATGAGAAGTGAACAGTAAGGTTCCTGGAAATTCTTTCATGGCATTATTTAGGGCTGTGATAGACTCCAAATCCAAGTGATTAGTAGGTTCATCCATCAACAAAAGATTAGCTTTGGCCAACATCATTTTTGATAACATACACCTTACTTTTTCTCCTCCAGAAAGAACGGTAGCATGCTTCATAGCCTCCTCACCAGTGAAAAGCATTCTCCCTAAAAAAGTCCGCAGATACACTTCCTCACGCTCTTCATCCGTATGTGCATACTGTCTTAGCCAATCAATCAGTGAAAGTTTTGATTCAAAATAATGATGGTTGTCATTAGGTAAATAAGCCGTAGAAATTGTAGTGCCAAAAGTAAATTCACCAGTATCAGATTTGCTATTCCCCGCTAATATTTCGAAAAACGCTGTCAAGGCCACTGAATTTTTTGAGATAAACGCAATTTTATCACCTTTATTTACAATAAGATTCATGCCGCTAAAAAGCGTTGTGCCTTCCACTGATTTTGATAAATTATCAATGGATAATAATTGATTTCCTGCGTCTCGTTCTTGGTGAAATGTAATGCCTGGGTAGCGACGTGATGACGGTTTTATTTCTTCTAAGTCAAGATTGTCGAGCATTTTTCGTCTACTTGTAGCTTGTTTGGATTTTGCCGCATTGGCAGAGAATCTGGAGATAAACTCCATAAGTTCTTTTTTCTTTTCTTCCGCTTTTTTATTCTTATCAGCACGTTGTCTAGAAGCAAGTTGTGAGGATTGGTACCAAAAGCTGTAATTTCCGGTGAACAAATTAATTTTTCCAAAATCAATATCGCAAATGTGCGTACATACGGTATCAAGAAAGTGTCTGTCGTGAGATACAACGATTACAGTATTTCTGAAATCAAGTAAAAAGTCTTCTAACCAACTAATTGTTTTTAGATCAAGGTCATTTGTAGGTTCGTCGAGAATTAATACGTCCGGATTTCCGAATAAAGCTTGTGCTAATAGGACTCTTACTTTTAGGTCGTTGGATAAATCTTCCATCAGAAGATAGTGTTTATCTTCACTAATGCCAAGGTTTGAAAGTAATGTTGCCGCATCCGTCTCAGCATTCCAACCTTCTAAATCGGCAAATTCTGCTTCTAATTCAGCAGTTTTCATTCCATCTTCTTCTGAAAAATCAGGTTTGGCATATAACGCGTCCTTTTCTACCATAATTTCAAAAAGACGTTTGTGTCCCATGATTACAGTTTGTAAAACTTGAATATGATCGAATTCGAAATGGTTCTGTTTTAGAACGGCCATTCGTTTTCCAGGCTCCAGCTCAATTCTTCCGGTTGTTGGATCTTGATCCCCTGTTAAAATTTTTAGAAATGTTGACTTGCCTGCACCGTTTGCACCGATGACGCCGTAACAATTTCCGTTAACGAATTTTACGTTCACTTCATCGAAAAGCACACGTTTACCGAATTGAAGGGAAAGATTATTTACTGAAAGCATGAGAAATTTTTTGCAAAGATAGCTAAAAGAAAGCTAACTCACCTTGCAGGTATAAACAAAGGCCGGAGGTAAGTTGAACACTGTAAAATCAATATGAACGTGTGGAAAAACTCTCTTCAAAAGGCGGTGTGACCTTAACGTATATTGAAATTGTACAAATTGACCTGAATTTTTGTTTAAGGATTGTCGGCAACTATAAAGTATCCTAGATTTTAGTGTGGTTGAAAAATTCGCCAATGGTAATGACGAGATGATGACATCCACAAACTCAATATTTCTATCCGATAAAAGTTTAGGTAATTCTGACGCAGATCCTAGCACCAATTCAACGTTTGGGTGCTGTATTTTATCTTTAAGCATACTGTAGAATACTTCATCTAACTCAACGATGATTAGTCGCGAAGTTTCCTGCATAAAGGAAATGATTTGTTCTGTAAAAATTCCTGTTCCGGGACCAAGTTCCACAATGATATTGGCATTTTTAAAATTTACATTCTCCAACATTTTTGACGCCAGAAACTTCGAGCTGGGAGCCATGGCTCCAATCGATTTTTTTTCTTTTAAAAAGCGTTGAAGAAATTGTCTTTTATTCATGCTTATCGATAAAGACACATTGAGTATTTCTTACTATTCCTAGTACTTTACCTGTGAATTCTTTATTTAAAAAAGGAGAATAAGCATGACGACTTACATTCGTTTCAGCAGAATATGTCCACTTTTCATTTGGGTCAAAAAGTGTTAAATCGGCGACTTTACCAATTTCTATTGTTGAATTCTCAATTTGACCAATTTTTCTTGCATTTTCAGAAAGCACTTCAATTAATTTCTCCAGTGAAATTTTGGATTGTGAATTTAAGGAAGAAAATACAGTTTGTAATTGATAACTTCCAAAGGAGGCGTAGTCGAATTCTAACTCTTTTTCTTCTGCATCCACTGGTCGATGATCACTTGTTATGGCATCAATAGTTCCGTCATTGATTCCCGAAATAATATGTTGCCTGTCAGTTTCAGAGCGCAAAACGGGAAGAACTTTCATCAAGTTATCAAAACCCAAAACGTTTGTTTCAGTAAACAACACATTCATGACGTTAACATCACACGTAATTGAAAGGCCATTATTTTTTGCTTTCTTAATTATTTCAATGCTTTCTTTCGCAGAAACTCCCGATATATGAGCGCTTGTGCCCGTGTATTCCAACATGCGAACTATTTTTTCGAGTTGAATGACTTCGCTAATTGAGGGGTCGGCTTTAAGTCCTGTTCTTGTTGATGAGGCACCTTCGTTTACCTGAGTGTTTTTAGACAAATAAGGATCTCTAATCGCTAAACTTAAAGTTGCGCCAATATTTTTAGAATAAAGTAAAGCGCGTTGTAACATACCTGTGTTCAGCGGATTTGTGTCATCAGAAAACAATTTAGATCCAGCCTGCATCATATCATACATTTCAGCTATTTCTTCACCTTTCATCCCCTTCGTTATAGCTCCCATTGGATGCAATTGTACGGTGTGATTTGCTGCTTTGGAAAGTTGATAATCAACGATTGTTTTATTGTCACATATTGGGGAAGTTTGAGGTATCGTAAAGATATGGGTATAACCTCCCGCTGCTGCTGTGTCAAGGCCGGATTCAATGGTTTCTTTGTGTTCAAAACCAGGGTCGCCAAAAGATGATTTCAAATCTACCCAACCGATGGAAACACAAAGATTTGGGGAAGTAATTTCAAGTGCACCTTCTGCTTTGATGTTATTATTAAGATCACTAATAATTCCGTTTTCTATTAAAACATCAAGTGTTTTACCATTAAAAGGTGAGTTTCTGTCGACTATGCGTGCTTGTTTTAGTAAAATCCTCATGTTATTTCATAAACTTTAATAGTGCCATTTCCACAAAAATAAAAACAAGAGAAAATATGAGGAAATATCGCCACAATTCGCTCGACTTTTCTAATTCTAGGGCAGTAGCTTTTTCACCATTCTTCACTTCACTAAAGGTAGTGTTTTTTATGCCAGCATCATTGAATGTAGAAATAATTTCGTCTTTATTTTTTGAAACAGCATTGCTTTCTTTTCGGTCGTAGTTGAGTGCTAAATTTCCCACTAATTCCTCTCCAATAACTTCGTAATTTCCTGATTTTAATTTTTCGGTTGCTTCCGGACCAGTTAAGGAAAAAAGAACTTCACTTGTTCTCTTCTGTTGAGCTGGGATAATATCCCCTTCTTTGCCTTTCAATCGGATTGCTTTTTCTGTATTTTTTTTAAGAGGCAGCAAAATAGCATTATCAATTCCAATAGTTGCATATAGTGGAAGGGAGCGCACGCTTAATTCACCAATTCTCAAAAGAATTGTAGGGAAAATAGCATTGGAAGCGACACTGCTGAAGTCATCTTGAAGTGCAGTAGTAAATAAGTAAGTTTTTTTGTTGTTTTTTATAAATAATGCTTGATTGTTTCTTAAGGTTAGTATTGATTTAGCATTTGTTAGGTTTGGGATGGTATAATAATTTGCGACGCTTGGCATACTTATATTGGGATTTTCTTTTTCAAAAATTCCAGCAAAGAACGGATCTTTAAATTCAACGGTTTGAATACGTGATGCATTTGAACTTTTCGAACCGAAATTTGGTAAGTTGAGTTCAGTGAGTAGTTTATTTAGCGATGGAAAATCAACATTTTTACCTGGAATAACCAGTACACTTCCTCCATTATTAATGAACTCTTTGGCATCGCTAATTAAACCGGAAGAAGGATTATTTACGCCGTTCAAAACTAATAGGTCAACTTCTTCTAAAGAGGACTTCGAAAATGATTGTTCTGAAATCGATTTTGTGGTAAAAAAGGGCTCAACTTCATAGGCTTTGGTTGTGGCAGCAGACGCATTTTCGCTATTAAGGATGAGTACTGATGCCGAGGTATTGACATCGTATGAAAAATAAAAGTCGTCATCCCAAAATATTTGTTTGTCGTTAATGCTGAATTTTCCAATTTTCTTTCCAGTGGTAGTTTCTGTTAATTTAAATGAGGTCGTGAAGTTATTGTTCTGAGGAATATCAACGAAAGACGAACGCACGACACCGTTGAGTGTGAGCGTTAACTCAGTGTTCAAAGCATCATCGTTGGAGAGATTTTGAATACGCACAAAGATTTCGTTTTGAAAACCTGGCTTGTGAATTGGATTTTCGAACCAAACACTATCTATTGTAATATTCGACGAATTTTGTGGCGTAAACTTTACGAGATGAAACGTATTATTGGCAACGATTTTATTTTTGAAAGAAGTTGTATTTTTCTGAAAATCACTAAGAATAACTTGAGTTACTTTGCCAATTTTTGTTTGTTCGCTGTTTTCTTTTGAAATGAAATTCTTTTGCCAACTAATAATATCGTCCATTGATCTTGAGAGTGGACAATAAGATAATTTCTCGAGATAGTCGAAGGCCTCCGCTTTTGTGCGTAAACGTTGCTCCGTTGCATCCAAATTATTCGAGCAAACGAAAATAAGCGTGTTTACAGGCGTTTTTTCAATCAATCTTTTTGCCGTTTCTCTTGCTTCAGATAACAATTCACCTTCTGAACCTTTTGCGCTCATTGAAAAGGAATTGTCAATATAAATAGCTAACAATTCGGCACCTGAATTAGCGTTGTTTTCGATTTCCTCGAAGGTTGGTTGCGCAAAGGCCATAACAGCAAAACTCAACAAACATAGCCTCGAAATTAGAACCAGTAGATGTTTAATTTTTCTAGTGGATTTATTTTCTTGTTCGATGAACTTAATGAAGCGAAGGGATGAAAAGAATAAGGTTTTTTGTCTCCTAAAATGAAAAAGATGAATGATGATTGGAATAGCGAGAAGCAACAAAAACCACAATCTTTCGGGATACAGAAAATGCATGTGGTAAAGTTAATGATTTTAAGCGACCTCTATGTCTCTTGATATGATTTCTGCCAATCTTTCAGCCTGTGACCTTAACTCATTTACTGCAGTGCTTTCCCAAAGTTTACCTTTAAGTAAGGGGCCTAGCGCATAAATGTTTTGAGTATTCGAGTCGCTGTCTAAGGCTCGAAATTGATCATCAGCTTCTATGCCTAAAAATAGGGAGTCTTGACATAAAATTCCATCGGAAATAAGATGCCCAATTAAATTTCCTTCAATTTTTCTGTAGTTAGTTTCGGGTCCTGTACAATTGATAACAGCAGAACAATTAACTGTGCTAGTTTTCTTGTTTTTTCTGTGGTGAATGGTAACTGTTAATTCGTTCTTGTCACTTTGAAAATCCGTTAACTTTCCTGCAATGATGGATAACTTTTCGGATATTTGTTCTTTTTGAATAAAATCATAGGAAACAAAAGGTAAACGGTGTCTTGCTTGCCCCCAAAGATGTCTCAGTTTTTTCATAAAAGTTTTCTTTTCTTCGGAAGTCATTTTTTTCCAAATCGATTGGGTAAATGGTCTAAGAGCATCTACAAGTGGTTCCGCGGAAATCCCAAAAGTTTTGAGTTTATTGAGTTCTGTGTTAAATAAACGAAGTAGTTCCCCGAGTGTATACTGATCCGGATTATTTTTTAATGGGCCATCGTAGTTGAAATTAAATTGCCTGTGAGGAAGAATATTGAATCCATTTGGTGAGACTGCATATATGTGCTGGTCAAATTTCCGGTTTCTTAATTCCATAACAGTATCAACCATACTCAAGCCGTTTCCAATTATTACCAAGGGTTTTGATGTGGGAATTTTAGAAAAATCGATATTCCATGGATTTTGATGGTACCGTTTATCAGAAATTAATCCTTTGGGAACTACATGATTTCCTGGAAGTGCATTTCCGGTAGCTAAAACTGTTTTGTCGACTGAAATTTGTTGAGAATTCGTTTTTAACAGCTGTAGATTTCCTTTTAATTCTAATGCAAGTACGTTCTCATGTACATGCATGAATCTTGAGTTATTCTCTAAATTAGTATCGTAAAGGTCGCGCAAATAACTCCCATAAAGCGATCTGGGCATAAAAGATTGTCCGAGTAGTTCATCTGAAATGTTTTTGTAAGGATCTTTTTCTTTACACCAATTTAAAAAGTGATAAGGTTCATTGGTGAATGCACTCATCTTCGCTGTATTGACATTCAATAATACGGCATCTGATTGAGGAGCATAGGCAATACCTTGTCCTTTGGAATTTGGATCGAAAAGAATTACTTTTAGAGAATCATTTTTTTTAAGCAGATGAATGGCGGTCATCATCCCTGAAAAGCCAGCCCCAATAATTCCTATCGTTTTCATATCAACAAAAAACCCCGTTTCCGGGGTTAAAAATTTTATTTTTTACATGCTTTATACTTTGCTTGATACTCAGCGTCTTTTTCGTCATTTTTCAAACGGTAGTAAATACCTGATATCACATTGTAAACTGAGCATTCATTTGGATTAGCTGCTATCCAAGGTTCGAGATAGGTCAACGCTTTATTGTATTTCTCAATAAATTGTTTGTCTAGTTCCTTGTATTGGGATGATTTCATATCTAATTTATCCATCTGTGATTGGATATCCTTAGCCCAATTCACGTAATGAGCGCCTAACTGATATTGAGCTTCACCGTATGCTGGATCAATCTCAAGTGCTTTTACCAACGCCTGTTCAGCTTTCGTATGTTCGTTGAGATCCATATAAGCTGTTCCTAAAACATAATACAACTGTTTGTTACTTGGATCAATGGCTAATGCTTCATTCAAATATTTTTCTGAAGACGTAATATCATTCTTCTGTAAGTAAATATTGATAAGTGAAATTAAAACATTGACGTTTTTAGGTATAACACTGTAAACAGCTTGACCAAGTTCCATGGCCTTATCCACCTCTTTCTTATCGAGCATTTCACCAACCGCTGCAGATAAATATTGAGATGTCACATATTCTAAATTAGCGTCTTGTTCTCCCATTATTTTTTTGTAACCCAGAGCAATCGTATAAAAGGTAGCGGTATTAGCATATTCATTTTTCTTGCTAGCAGCATCACCCTGTGTTAATGCGAAAGTTAGCCTCGGGCCAAAAAAGTCTGCAACATCCTGCACATACATTTTTTTAGGATCTTCTTTCACTTTTTTAAATGCATTTTCTGCAGTTGCCGCATATTCTTCAACCTTTTTTTCATCTACAGTACCACCGTTCATTTTATCCATCATGGCGATTTCTGTCAAAGCGAAATATACTTGACCTTGGTATAAGAACATTTTTGGATCGTTCATCGTTTCTGGATTAACAGCAGCTTGATCGATAAACTCCTTTGCTTTTTCAACATTTTTCTTAGCGGCATCTGCCCCTGCCATTGGGTTATATTTTTTCATCAGCAAGGCAGCATCTGTAATAAATTTCTTCTGAGCAAAAGTCGACAAACTCAATCCTACGAATGCCAACGAGAACAAGAATTTTTTCATAGTCTATTTTTTTTGGTAAAATTACAATTATTCGTCGGCGTTTTCAATTTCTGTGCCACTTTCTTCATTTGCATCAGTTTCATCGATAAGTGGTTCGTTTATTCCTTCTGCCAACTCAATATCTTCGTCTTCTTCTTCGCTTCTCGGCACGCGTGCAATGGCAGCAATTTCTGCATTGTTTCTAAGGTTGATTAATTTAACTCCTTGAGCGGCTCTACCCATGGTTCGAATGGAATCTACATGCATACGAATGGTAACTCCTGATTTTGTAATAATCATTAGATCATCTTCGTCGAATACGTTTTGAATGGAGAGCAAACGACCTGTTTTTTCGGTAATGTTCAGGGTTTTAACTCCTTTTCCACCTCGGTTGGTAATTCTGTAAACAGGTTCTTTATCTTCTGGATCGTTTAAGAAAGTTCGCTTACCGTATCCTTTCTCTGAAACTACTAAAATAGTTGAATAAATATCCTCCACGCAAATCATTCCGATAACTTCGTCGTTTTTATCACCAAGCGATACACCTCGAACACCAGAGGCATTTCTACCCATTGGACGCACAGTGGATTCATTGAAACGAATTGCTCTTCCAGAACTTGTAGCTAAAACGATTTCATTGGTTCCGTTCGTCAATTTTGCTTCTAAAAGTTCGTCGTTGTCACGAATTGTAATGGCATTAATACCATTTGATCGAGGACGTGAATATGCTTCTAGAGAAGTTTTCTTGATAACACCATGTTTAGAACACATGATGATGAAGTTATTATTAATATAATCTTTATCGGTTAGATCTTGAACTTTCACATAAGCTTTCACTTTATCGTCTTGAGGAATATTAATTAGGTTTTGAATAGCCCTACCTTTCGATGTCTTATTTCCTTCTGGAATTTCATACACTCGCATCCAGAAACAACGTCCTTTTTCCGTGAAAATCAAGAGGTAATTGTGATTTGTTGCTACAAATAAGTGTTCAAGGAAATCTTGATCTCTTGTCGCAGAACCTTTTGATCCCATTCCACCTCTATTTTGAACCTTGTATTCTGTCAAGTTTGTTCGTTTGATATAACCAGCATGAGAAATGGTTACCACAACTTCTTCGTCGGCAATTAAATCCTCCATTCGCATTTCACTTGCAGAATATTCGATTGCAGATCTTCTTGCATCGCCATATTTCTCCTTAACTTCCTCGAGTTCCTGCTTAATGATTGACATTCTTCTCGCTTCATTATTCAAGATATCTTTTAAGTCAGCGATTAGTTTCATTAGATCATCGTATTCAGCACGTAATTTATCTTGTTCAAGACCGGTCAATTGTCTCAAGCGCATGTCAACTATTGCGCGCGTTTGAATTTCAGATAAGCCAAAACGTACAGCCAATTTCTCTCGCGCATCATCTGGACTTGAAGAGGCTTTAATGATTTCAATTACCTCATCGATATTGTCTGAAGCAATGATGAGACCTTCCAAAATATGCGCTCTCTCTTCCGCTTTTCTAAGTTCGTAACGTGTTCTTCTTATAACAACTTCGTGTCTGAATTCTACAAACTCGTGAATAAGTTGTTTTAAATTCATCATACGTGGTCTTCCGTCCACTAAACAAATATTATTAACTGAAAAAGAAGTTTGAAGCGCTGTAAATTTGTATAGTTTATTTAATACAACGTTAGCAATTGCATCTCTTTTAATTTCAAAAACAATGCGCATTCCATTTCTATCGGATTCATCGCGTAAATCTGAAATACCTTCAATTTTCTTATCGTTGACCAATTCCGCAATTTTCTTGATCATTTCTGCTTTATTGACCTGGTAAGGAATTTCAGTAACAATGATTTGTTCTCTTCCTCCTTCTTCTTCTATTTCCGCTTTACCACGAATTACAATTCTACCCCTTCCCGTCAAAAATGCTTCACGAACTCCTTCGTAACCATAAATAATTCCACCTGTTGGAAAGTCGGGCGCCTTTACATATTGAAGTAATTCTTCGTCTTCAATTTCACGGTTATCGATGTAAGCAATAGTACCTTCAACAATTTCCGTTAAGTTGTGCGGAGCCATGTTGGTCGCCATACCGACAGCAATACCTGCAGCTCCATTCACAAGGAGATTTGGAATTTTCGTTGGTAAAACAGTTGGTTCTTCAAGGCTATCGTCAAAGTTTGCCGTAAAATCCACGGTCTCTTTGTCTAAATCATCGAGCATTTCCTCTGCGATTTTACGTAGCCTTGCTTCCGTATACCTCATTGCTGCTGGGCTGTCGCCGTCAACTGAACCAAAGTTTCCTTGTCCGTCAACTAAAGGGTAACGCAAGGACCAAGGCTGAGCCATTCTCACCATTGTATCATATACCGAACTATCGCCATGTGGGTGATATTTTCCTAGCACCTCTCCCACAATTCTAGCTGATTTCTTGTAAGGTCTATTCGAATAAACCCCAAGATCCTGCATACCATATAGTACTCTTCTATGAACTGGTTTAAAACCGTCTCGAGCGTCAGGTAACGCACGTGAAACAATAACCGACATCGAATAATCGATGTAGGCTGATTTCATTTCATCCTCAATGTTTATCTGAATAATTTTTTCTCCTTCTGCCATAATTGCTATTTTGTTCCTTTCACACTTTGATTTTCAAAGCCTCCAAAGTTAAGTTAAAACAACGCCTATAGTCACTTTTGAAGAAGGTATTTACTAACAAAATCCACAGTGTTATTGTGGATAAATCACGATCTCTTTTGGAAATTTAAGGTTATATTTGTAAATTGTATCTAAAGTTATGGAAGCGAAATTTTCTCCTAGGGTAAAAGACATGATTTCCTACAGTAGGGAAGAAGCTGTGCGTTTGTCGAATGAATTTGTGAGTCCGGAACATCTTCTGTTGGGTTTAATCAAGTTAAACGAGGGGACAGCTATTCATATTCTAAACGAATTTCAGTTGGACTTTTCTCAAATGAAAAAAGAGTTGGAAAAAGTTTTAGCGAAGTCAAGTGTAACCAATTTACTAAATACAAATCTCCCTTTACTCAAGCAAACTGAGAATATTATTAAACAATCATATTTAGAAGCCAAGCAATTTAAATCGCCAATAATTGGAACGGAGCATTTATTGTTAACTATATTACGATACGAAGATTGTGCGGCATGTCAATTATTAAACAAATACGGAATTATGTACGAAAACGCAAAAGACGAATACGAGGCGTCGGCAGATGAGCGCAAATTGCCACGCGCAGAATTTCCTGGAAGTGGAGACGAAGAGGAATCTTTCTCTGCGCAGAAAAAACCTGCAGATCCGAAATCTAAAACACCAGTGTTGGATAATTTTGGAAGAGACTTAACAAAAATGGCTGAAGTTGGGCGTTTAGATCCAATTGTTGGTAGAGAGAAAGAAATTGAGCGAGTTAGTCAAATATTATCGCGAAGAAAGAAAAATAATCCTATTTTAATTGGTGAACCAGGAGTTGGAAAAAGTGCCATAGCGGAAGGGCTTGCAATTCGCATCGTTCAACGCAAAGTTTCACGTGTGCTCTTCAACAAGCGTATTATTTCGTTGGATTTGGCATCGCTTGTTGCAGGAACTAAGTATCGAGGTCAATTTGAAGAGCGTATGAAAGCGGTAATGCAAGAAATCGAAAGAAATCCGGATATTATTCTTTTTATTGATGAAATTCACACAATTATTGGAGCGGGAGGAGCTAGCGGATCTTTGGATGCATCAAACATGTTCAAACCTGCTCTGGCAAGGGGAGAGATGCAAGCTATTGGTGCTACTACCTTGGATGAATACCGTCAGTACATTGAAAAAGACGGTGCTTTAGAGCGTAGATTTCAAAAAGTTCTTATCGAGCCGACGTCGATTGACGAGACGATTCAAATTTTGAATAACATAAAAGAGAGATACGAGGATCACCATTCTGTAATTTACACGCCAGAAGCTGTTGCGGCTTGTGTGAAATTGACAGAACGTTACATAACGGATAGACATTTACCGGATAAAGCAATCGATGCACTGGATGAGGTGGGATCTCGTGTTCACATAACAAATATCAATGTTCCACAAGAAATTCTGGATATCGAGGCAAAGGTAGAAGAGTTGAAGGACGAGAAAGCCGAAGTAATTCGATCACAGCAATATGAGAAAGCGGCAGAGTTGAGAGATTCTGAACGAAAACTTCAAGAGCAATTAGAAGAGGCAAAGAAAAAGTGGGAAGAAGAATCAAAAAACAATAAAGTTGTTGTATCTGAAGAGGACGTTGCGCATGTTGTTTCTATGATGTGTGGAATACCTGTTACCAAAGTTTCTCAAACGGAAACTGGCAAATTGGTCAAAATGGCTGAGTCCATTCGCGGTAAAGTCATAGGACAAGACGAAGCGGTTGAAAAAGTAGTTAAAGCTATTCAGCGCAATAGAGCAGGACTTAAAGATCCTAATAAACCAATTGGTTCATTCTTTTTCCTCGGGCCAACTGGTGTCGGAAAAACTCAACTAGCCAAAATCCTAGCAAAAAATCTATTTGACTCTGAAGAATCATTAATAAGAATAGACATGTCAGAGTACATGGAGAAATTTTCAATTTCAAGACTTGTAGGTGCTCCTCCAGGATACGTAGGTTATGAGGAGGGTGGACAACTAACTGAAAAAGTGAGAAGAAAGCCTTATTCAATTGTTCTTTTGGATGAAATTGAAAAAGCGCATCCTGATGTATTTAACTTGCTACTTCAAGTGTTGGATGACGGTCACATGACCGATGGTCTTGGTCGTAAAATAGATTTTAAAAACACTATTTTGATTATGACATCTAACATTGGAGCAAGACAATTAGCTGATTTTGGAACCGGAGTTGGATTTGGCACAAAGTCGCAACAGGAATCTCGTGATGAAAACTCCAAAGCAGTGATTCAAAATGCTTTAAGAAAAGCATTTTCACCTGAATTTTTAAATAGGATTGATGATATGATTATGTTTAAATCACTCGGAAGAGAGGAAATACATAAGATTATTGATTTGGAATTGGACAAACTTTACCAGAGAATCAACAACCTAGGGTATCAGATAGAATTGACGGAAAAAGCGAAAGACTTTATTGTTGATAGAGGATATGATGAGAAATTTGGTGCACGTCCGTTGAAGAGAGCAATTCAAAAATACATTGAAGATCCATTAGCAGAGGAAATTATCAAGTCAAATCTTTCTGACGGTGACACAATCACTATGGATGTGCAGGAGGGCAAAGAAGAATTATCTGTTGCGGTAAAAAAAGCCAAAGCAAATAAAAAATCAAATACTACTGAAGAATAGTAAAAACAGATTCAAACAAAAAAAGGCCACAATTTGTGGCCTTTTTTTATCGCTTGAAAATTACTTCATTGTTTGGTACTCGAAATCGTGGACCCCAAATTCCTTCTTCGGTTCCTTTGCCTACGGATATTATCATGTTAATTTCTGCCCCTCGTGGTAAATTCAATGCGCGCTTTACACGCATTTCATCAAACCCTTCCATAGGGCATGTGTGGAATCCTTCAGCTGCAATCGACAACATGAAAGTTTGAGCTGCTAATGCACAAGATTTGTGAACCATGATACGTTGATTTGCGACACCGCCAGTTCTAAAGAATGGTTTTCTTAGCCCCATAAAAAAAGAGATGCTTCTTCTTACGGTAGACATTATTCCCAACCCGTCATTTGAATAAAGTAAAGGCATTACCTTTCCATAATAATCCAATCCGCCTTTTTGTAGTTTTCCTGGTTCACCCGTGATAGTGCTTTTAATTTTTTCATAATTCCATTTAGCTCGAGATCTCCATTTATCTTTTCTAGTTACGAAAACTACCATTTCTTTGGCGGTTTTGGCTGCCTGTTGGTTGAGACAAAGTGGAACGAATTTTTCCAACTCCGAATTTGAATGAATCCAATAAAATTCCCACAATTGCATATTACTGCTATTTGGTGAAAGAACGGTACGTTCCAAACTCTTTATCATTACTTCTTCAGGTACTTCAATTGAAGCATCGAACGCTCTGTTTGACCTTCTAAATTGAATTATATTATCAAATTCTTTACTGTACATATAGCGAATATACTTATTTATATGACTGGTTGTTAAAACAAGCGTTGGGTCATTATGTTTCGATGTCAATACTGACATTTTTTCTACTTACGTTTTCTATTTTATGACGACATGTCTTAAATTCAAGAATGGCAGTATCTTTGTCACTTGCGCAAGAAACCTTAACATTATGTCGAAAAGTAAAGCGAAATCGAACGAAGAAATGACTGAAAACAACGAGGTAAGTCAAGAAAATCAAATGGATTCAATAGACAATACACCAGAGCAGGAGTCGAATCAAGAACCGACAGCAGAAGAAAAATTAGCAGAATTGAATGATCGATTTTTAAGGTTATATGCTGATTTCGAGAATTTGAGAAAACGAACAAATTTGGAAAAAGTTCAATTAATTTCTAATGCTAATGCTTCCTTAATGAAAGATTTGTTGCCTGTTCTCGATGATTTTGAACGAGCTGTAGCGAGTAATGAGAATGTTGAGGATCCAACTGTGTTAAAGGAAGGATTTGGTTTAATTCAACACAAGTTTAGATCGATTCTTGAATCAAAGGGGCTCAAAGCCATGCAAGCAAAAGGAGAAGCATTTGACAGTGAATTACATGAGGCTGTTGCCAATATTCCTGCACCTGAAGATTCGCTTAAAGGCAAGGTGATTGACGACATTGAAAAAGGATATTATTTGAACGATACGGTAATTCGATTTGCCAAAGTTGTCGTAGGTCAATAACAAAGAAAATGAGTCAAAAAAGAGATTATTACGAAGTTTTGGGCGTTTCTAAAAATGCTGATGAAGGTGAGATTAAAAAAGCATACCGCAAATTAGCATTAAAATATCACCCTGATAAAAATCCTGGAGATTCCACGGCAGAGGAAAAATTTAAAGAAGCTGCAGAGGCATATGAAGTGTTGAGTAATCAAGAGAAGAAAGCTCAATACGATCGTTTTGGTCATGCGGGAATGGGACAAGGCGGTTTTGGTGGCGGAGGTATGAATATGGACGATATTTTCTCTCAGTTTGGAGATATCTTTGGTAGTGCATTCGGTGGCGGAAGTTTTGGTGGAAGTAGGGGTGGAGACAGGGTGGTTAGAGGCACCAATCTTCGAGTAAAAATGAAGTTGACGCTTGAAGAAATTGCGAATGGGGTTAATAAAAAAATAAAAGTCAATAAGCTCGTCAATGCAGAAGGGGTAACTTATAAATCTTGTCAGACTTGTAACGGATCGGGGAGAATAACACGAGTTACGCAAACATTTATTGGAGCAATGCAAACACAATCAACCTGTCATACGTGTCAGGGTGCAGGAAAAATGATTGACAAGAAACCAGCAGATGCGGATGCTCAAGGATTAAGGAGACAAGAGGATGTGATTGAGGTTGATATCCCAGCAGGAGTTGAAGAAGGAATGCAATTAAGTGTTCGAGGGAAAGGAAACGCAGGTCCATTTAATGGTGTGGCGGGAGATTTAATTGTGGTAATCGAAGAAATAGAGCACGAAGAATTGCGCAGAGAAGGAGAGCATCTTCATTACGATGCCGTGGTAAATTTTGCCGATGTGGTCATGGGAGAATCAATTGAAATTCCGACTGTAAACGGAAAGGCAAAAATAAAAATAGAACCGGGAACGCAAAGCGGAAAAGTATTGCGCTTGAGAGGTAAGGGTTTGCCAAGTGTTCAAGGATATGCTACCGGAGATTTGTTTGTTCATATTAATGTCTATACACCCAATACGATCACGAAGGAAGAGCGCGAGTGGATGGAGAAAATGAAAAACAGTGAAAATTTCACTCCTGGTGCAGAAGCAAAGGGCAAAGGATTTTTCGGAAGAATGCGTGATATGTTCTCATGAAAAGATTCACTGATTTAGCTTCTATAGGAAAAACTTCTTCAGCATCTTTTCTTGCAGCCGTTGGACTTATAATTTTCGGTTATGTTGCAAGTCAATTTATTGGATTACTTACTTTAGTTCCATTCTTTTCTCAAGAAGAACTGTCTAATCTCAGTACTCAAATTGATTACCAAAATCTTCTAGGGAAAAATGGGTTTTTTGTTTTCATTCTATTTCCTTTCGTTGTAGTCTTTTGCTTAATTATTTTGGCGGTAAGGTATATTCACAAGCGCAGTATTCAAAGTGTTTTCACGAATAGAGCTGCTTTTGATTGGAAGCGCGTGTTCTTTAGTTTTAGTGTGATGACATTTTTTCTTCTCGTTACCCTAGTCATCCGATTGGCCTCAAACGATGGGCTGCAACTTATTTTTGATTGGAAGAAATTCGTGCCGATGGCGTTTTTAGTATTGTTATTAATTCCAATTCAAATCGCGGCAGAAGAATTATTGTTTCGTAGTTACCTCATGCAAGGATTAAAATTAAGATTGGGTCACAATGGACATTCAGCGTTGATTTCTGGAATTATGTTCGGTCTTATTCATTTGGGTAATCCAGAAATTGCTGCTATAGGTTTTCATTTGGTTTTTTATTATATCATGGCAGGAATATTTCTGAGTTTGGTTGTGCTTTTTGATGATGGTATTGAGCTAACATTGGGTTACCACGCCGCAAATAATATTTTTGCAGCATTGGTTATCACAAGTGATTGGCAAGCATTTCAGACAGATGCAATCTTTCTGGATACAAGTATTCCCGGAAACGGTTACGATGCTATCTTATCTTCTATCGTTTTGTATGTAGTTTTGTTTTTCATCTTTGCGAAAAAATTCAACTGGTCACAGTGGAAAGAAATTTGGAGGAGTTGACGAGTCGATAAAACGAAATGATTAGTTTTATCGTTAAATGTTAGAAGTAAAGGAAATTTCTAAAAGTTTCGGTAAAAAAAATGCTCTTCATGAAGTAAGTATTACCGCGCAATCAGGTCAAATATTTGGTCTACTTGGCCCGAATGGTGCTGGAAAAACTACCTTAATTCGAATCATCAATACCATTATTCGGCAAGACTCAGGTGAGGTACTTTGGAATGGTAAGTCTATTCGATTAAAAAACTTGAACGAAATCGGCTACCTTCCAGAGGAAAGAGGATTGTACCGAAGTATGCAGGTAATAGATCATTTAATTTTTCTTGGGAGAATGAGGGGATTAACCTCCTTTGATGCTGCCCAGCAATCGAAAAAATGGCTTGAAGAATTTGAAATCGCTCATTGGTCAAAAAATAAAATTGAGAATTTATCGAAAGGAATGTCCCAAAAGGTACAGTTTATTGGAGCAGTGCTTCATGATCCTTCTCTTGTTATTCTAGACGAACCGCTTTCGGGTTTTGACCCTTTAAATGTGCAATTAATTTTAGATAAAATTCACTCATTCAAAAAAGAAGGGAAAACCATCCTTTTATCAACACACAACATGAGAAGTGTAGATCAAATTTGTGACCGAATAGCATTGATTTACCATTCAGAAAAATTAGTAGAAGATGGCGTTTGGAATTTGAGAGATCGCTTTAAGCAAGATGAATTTACTATTCGTTTTAAGGGCAATATGGTGGCCTTGGCGAATGGTTTGTGGACAGGATTTGAGCTCATTCAAAAGGAAGATTTAGGCGAGAATAGATTCTTAGTTCGTGTTCGTAAACGCGGTAAAAATTCTATCAATGAGTTGATGACTTCGCTAATGAATCACATTCAAATTGAAGCAATTGAAGAGTATTTTCCGGATATGCAAGAAGTTTTTGTGCAACTAATTGAAGAAAAAGATGCAGTATAGTTGGATAATAGCAATGCGAGAATTTACCGAGAGACTCCGAAGCACAAGTTTCCTTTGGATGCTTTTCATCGGACCAATGGTTCTTTTAATGCTCATCTTTTTACTTTTGAGAATAAGCGATGAGGGTAAGAAAAGCGTAAAAGCTATAGTTACAGATCCTGCCTATATTTTGGTGAATCGCCAAATGATAAAAGGGGAAAGTAATATTTCTTATGATATAAGAGATGTGAGTTTTGAGCATACAGAATTTCTTGACAACCCAAATCTCGCCTCTTATGACGTTTGGATTGAAATTAATCAAAAAGTATTGTCCAACAAGGTGGTAAAGGTTTTTTACCGAGAGGAGATCGGGGTGGAGGCAAAAATTGCTATGCAATTGGAGGTAGAAAGGAGACTTGAAGAGGCATTTATAGAAAATAAATACTTAGATGTTACGTTGGAGGAGTTCAGAAATATTAAACAACCTTTAAATTTTGATTACATCGATATTCAGGATCCAGGAAAGAAAACGTCGAGGATTGAGGGATTTGTTGGACTTGGTTTTGGAGCGGTAATTGTCTTGTTTATTTTATTGTTTGGACTTGCTATTGTTCGAAGCACAGCGAAAGATAAAAGCAATAGAATCGTTGAGATAATGTTGGCTTCAGCCAGTTCTCGCGCTCTGATGTTTGGAAAAATCATAGGGATTGGTTTTGCCGCACTCGTTCAGTTTTTAACTTGGGTAGTTCTGGTAGGTTTAGGTCTTTACGTCATGAGGGAGACTCTTTATCCCGACTTATTAGACCCTTCTAACTGGGCACAATCCTCAGAAGAAGTTAAGGTTCAACTTTCTCAGCAGTTGTCTAATCAAACGCAAAACAAGTTGCTAGATGTTCTATATAATCAAATTGACTATACCATTATGCTGAGCAATTTTGTAATTCTGTTTGTTTTAGGGTATTTGTTTTACGGTGCATTTTTTAGTTTTATTGGAGCAATGAGTAATTCAGAATCAGATGGTCAACAATTTACCTTACCTTTAATCGGAGTTTTGTTTTTCTCATTAGGTGTGGGTTATATAACCGTATTAAAACCTGAAAACGAATGGGTCGAGATGTTTGCATGGGTCCCTTTCACCTCACCTGTGGTACAATTGGTGAGAATTGGTCAAGGTTATTACGAAGGTCATAGTTCGATATCCTATACGATTTCATTACTGGTCTTGTTGGTTTCTACAGGTCTTTTTCTATACTTAGCGAGTAGATTGTACCAAGCTAATATTCTAAATTTTGGCGTGAGAACTAAAAGTTTCCTCACTAAAAAAAGATAAGATGCAAATTGCTGTAATCGATTTAGGTACGAACACCTTTAATTTAGCTATTGGCAGTTGGATAAATGAATCATTACGTATTTGGTATTCAACAAAAGAAGGGGTTGCACTTGGCATGGGTGGAATAAACGACGGACTGATCACTACAGAAGCCACACAACGGGCAATTTTATGTTTAAAACGATTTAAATTGCTTTGTGATGAACATAAAGTCTCAAAAATTCACGCCATTGGAACATCCGCCATTCGAGATGCTCAGAACAGCGAAGAGTTTTGTGCAGAAATATTCAATCAGACAAGCATCAGAGTTGAGGTAATTGATGGTTTGCGTGAAGCAGAACTAATATTTAAAGGGATTGCCTGCACCTACTCATTTCCGAATTCATCGCTCATTATGGATATTGGAGGCGGAAGTACAGAGTTTATTAAAGTTGAGGGAGGGAAACCAACAAAATCTATGTCATTAAATATAGGAGTATCTAGGATATTTCAGAAGTTCCATTTTTCTGACCCACTTAATCAGGAAGATATTCGAAAAATAGAAGATTTCCTCGAGGAAAATTGTGATCCCTCTTTTTTTGATTTAACTGCCGATGTGTTGGTTGGAGCGTCGGGAAGCTTTGAAACTTTTTTTGAATTGGTCAATCGAACGAAATTTCCAGATGGATTAAAAACGCAAGAGGT
>JACCDO010063076.1_pt1 | contig 31854 bp, 23 predicted proteins | sample 7446101 | NCBI WGS metagenome assembly JACCDO01 (sample SAMN15323440, study PRJNA562643) | freshwater metagenome | isolation source: river surface water | place: USA:Blue River Watershed | collected 2017-08-16 | reverse complement strand
GGTATAGTATTTTTAATTTCTGCTTATTATGAAAAAAATTAGTAGTCGCAATATTGTTTACATTTTATAATTACTACGATATAATTATAAAATTGATTACCATTTAATGAGATAAACATAACTCACTATAATAACTTAACAATGGAACACATTTTTAGAATTTTCGACTTTAACGTTTATAATGCTAAAGACACCACTTTTGATTCGTCAGATGACGAAAAAAACATTTACAAAGATACCAATAGTTTTGCTATTCAAATGTTTGGTGTAGATGAAAACGGTAAAACATATTCATTAATAGCCGAAGGTTACAAACCTTTCTTCTATGTAATGGTAAATGATAAATGGACTATTAAAATGAAGGAGGTGTTTTTAGCCCACTTGAAAGAAAAAATGGGTAAATTTTATCAAGACACAATTACTGAATGCAAAATTATAAAACGCAAAAAATTATACGGGTTTGATGGCGGAAAAGAACATAAATTTATACTCCTTGAATTTGCAAATTTAACCGCATTTAATAAAGCCAAAAATTTGTGGTACACTGATTATAACAACGGGCATACTTTGTTGAAAAATGGTTACAGATTTTATGACACCGATATTAAATTATATGAAGCAAATATCCCACCCCTCTTACGATTCTTCCATATTAAAGATATAAGTCCATCCGGGTGGATTGCTGTCCCAGTTAAAAAAACATTCGAAAATAAAGATGAATTTAAAACTGTCAATTGTGATTTCGAATTCAAAACCAATTATAAAAATATTATTCCGCTAAATGATAAGGAATTGCGAGTACCTTATAAGATAATGAGTTTTGATATTGAGGCTAGCAGTAGTCACGGTGATTTTCCGGTACCTATAAAGACCTACAAGAAATTAGCTACAAACATTATTGAATATTTTGAGACGTTAAAAATGGAAATGACTCCTGAATTGTGTAAAAATATTTTACGAAGGATTATTTTGGCTGCATTCGGATACGAACAAATGGATCAAATAGACTTAGTATTCCCAAAGGTTGTCCCCAAATCCAAAGAAGACGTCCAACAAATGTGTGAATTATGGTTAGAAACCCCTGTTCGAAATTTTAAAACGAATAATGAATTCTCAAATGCAAATACACTCGAATCTATATTTGAGCGAATGAATGCGGAGGACGAAGAAGACGGAATCGAACATAAACACATAAAATCTTATACCGATAAAAAGGCCACCATCATAGATGTTATTTGTGACAAAAAATTTGAACGTGAAGGAAAACTCAACGAGTTGAATATATCATTAAATTCCAAATTTCCAAAATTAGAAGGTGATAAATGTACCTTTATCGGTTCAACATTTATGAATTATGGAAATAAAGACCCTCATTTTAACCATTGTATTGTTTTAAATAGTTGTTCCGATATACCGATTGAAAATTCAGTTGTTGAATCATATAATACAGAACGTGAGGTATTATTAGCGTGGCAAAGGTTGGTGCAAAAAGAAAATCCCGATATTATTATCGGTTATAATATATTTGGTTTTGATTATCAGTTTATGTTTCATCGAGCCGAAGAAAATGGTTGCGTTGAAGAATTCTTGAAACTTTCTCGTAATAAAGACGAAATATGCGCCACAAAAGACAACGATAGTGGTAGATGGAAAATCGAAGAAAGCACATTACAAATTGCAAGTGGTCAACACGACTTACGATTTATTAAAATGAATGGGCGTCTTCAAGTAGATTTATATAACTTTTATCGCCGAGAGGCAAATCTAATATCATACAAGTTAGACTACGTAGCCGGTAATTTTATAGGTGATTTTGTAAAGGGTCTCGAATATACTGAGGTAGTGAATGATGCGTCAGGACAAACGGTTATTAAAACATCCAATATGACGGGTCTATTGGTTGGTAGCTATATCCATTTTGAAGAAATCGGGCACTCTGTAGATTATTATGCAGATGGTGCCAAATATATTGTAACTGAAGTAGACAAGAATAATGGTAAATTTATTATTGACGCCGTCGTAAATCCTGATTTAATAAATAAAAAGGTGCGTTGGTGTTTAGCTAAGGATGATGTTACACCTAAAGACATATTTCGGATGACCAATGGAACAGCGGATGATCGTTCAGTAATTGCAAAATACTGTATTCAGGATTGTAATCTAGTGCATTATTTGTTCAATAAATCAGATATTCTTACAGGGTTTATCGAAATGGCAAAAATTTGTAGCGTTCCTATTAATTTCCTGGTTATGCGAGGCCAAGGAATTAAGCTCACTAGTTATGTTGCAAAAAAATGTCGAGAAAAACGCACACTGATGCCTGTAATTGAGAAGGGCGGACTCGATGAAGGTTATGAAGGTGCTATCGTATTGGACCCTAAATGCGATTTGTATTTAGACAACCCGGTTGCTTGTGTAGATTATGCGTCGTTATATCCTAGTTCGATGATTAGTGAAAATTTATCGCACGATAGTAAGGTTTGGACACGCGAATATGATTTAGCAGGCAATTTAATCGAAGAATGGGGTGAAAAAGACGAAAACGGTGTATATATATATGATAATCTACCAGGTTATGAATATGTTGATATTAATTATGATACGTATAGATATCACAGAAAACATCCGAAGGCTGCGGCGGAAAAAATTAAATGCGGATATAAAATGTGCAGATTTGCTCAGCCTTTGCTAAATAAAAATGGAGAAGGTGAAGGAATCATGCCTTCTATTTTAAAAGAATTATTAAAAGCTAGAAAAGATACTAGAAAATTAATTCCGCAACAAACTGATGAATTTATGAAAAATGTATTAGACCAACGGCAACTTGGTTATAAAGTGACCGCAAATTCGCTGTATGGTCAGTGTGGTGCGAAAACGAGTACATTTTATGAAAAGGATATAGCTGCTTGTACAACAGCAACTGGAAGAAAATTGTTGACTTATGCCAAAAAAATAATTGAAGAATGTTATGGGAATAAAATATGTGAGACCAAGAAATATGGTCGTGTCTTAACAAAGGCGGAATACATATATGGCGACACCGACAGTGTATTCTTCACATTTAATTTACAAACGCCTGACGGCAAACCTATTCGCGGCAAAGAAGCGCTTGATATTACTATTGAAATTGCTCAAGAAGCAGGCCATCTAGCATCTCAATTCTTAAAAGGACCACACGATTTAGAATATGAAAAGACATTTATGCCGTTTTGTTTATTATCAAAGAAAAGATATGTTGGTATGCTTTACGAAACAGACCCAAATAAAGGCAAACGGAAAGAAATGGGTATTGTATTAAAACGGCGAGATAATGCTCCAATCGTGAAGGATATTTACGGAGGAATTATCGATATATTGATGAAGAAACAAAATATCCAAGAAGCGATTGACTTCTTAAAATCATCGTTACAAAATATTGTCGATGAAAAATATGCAATGGACAAACTTATAATTACTAAATCGTTACGTTCCGGGTATAAAAATCCACAATCCATTGCTCACAAGGTTTTGGCAGATAGAATTACCGCACGAGATCCTGGAAATAAACCAGGACCAGGAGATAGAATTCCATTTGTGTACATTTCTACCAAAGATAAAAAGGCTCTTCAGGGTGAGAAAATAGAGACGCCGACATTTATAGTAGAAAATAAACTAAAAATAGACTATTCATTTTATATTACGAATCAAATTATGAAACCAGTACAGCAGGTATTTGCTCTAGTTCTAGAAAAAATATGGGAAATGAATAAGAAAAAACCGAAATTAATAAAATTTAAAAGAGATATAGAAAATTTAAGAAAAGAATATGCAGATGATTATGAAAAATTTGAAGAAAAATTGGAGGCGTTGAGGTGTAAAGAAATAAAGGCCTTATTATTTGATGAATATCTAAGAGAAACGAATAATGAAAAAGCGGGTTTACAAAGTATTACTAAATTTGTACAGAAAAAATAAGTATTGTAAATGTATTCGATTTATGTAAATAAAAAATTATTCTTTGCAATAATTTTTTATTTTTAATTTTTTTATTTGTATTTGTATTTGTTTTTGTTTTTTATTTGTATTTTGGTTTATCTATTTTTGTATTGAGAAATATATAAATTATTGTGAATGATTCACATGTTTAATATTTTCGTAACGGTGCTCTTTTACTTGATTTTTTGCTAACCCAATTATCAAACATCTTTGTAATCATCGAACTAATATCTTTCACACTTGTCTCTAAATTCCAAACTCTTTCAGTAAGTTTATCTACTTCACTTTCTTCGTCATCAAACGTAATGTCATCATCTTGATCATCATCATAATCTACATAATCCGAATCAGCTGCATCAAATTCATCACCAGTTTCTTCATCAATTGCACCTGAACAAATGTCTTCGTATTCTTTTCCGTTAAATCCTTTTACTTCATTCCAAGACGAAATAAATCCTTCGGCTTCTAATTTGCACAATATTGCTCTTGTACTTCTTTGGTGTTTTTGCGCAATTTGTTGAACAGTTAATTCTAATAATTCATATTCTCTTTGTAGTCTTATTATTTCACTTATGGTCCATCTGTTTCCGTTTCTCTTATGGGTACTCATTTCTTATAATTATATTTGTTATATTATCTTTATATCATTTACCATTTATAAATTTATTTTTAGTTTTTATATTTTGGTTATGTAACGTGTTTTGGTGTAAATATTATTTTATTTTGTTTTTGAATCTTTTATATATTTTTATTTTTTATCTTTATTCATAACCAAAACAGAACATAACCAAGTTCCCAAAACAACCCACATATTAGTAATAATATTTGAACCATTATAGACAATCCACCTGAGGCCTTGACAGTGAGGCGCTGGTATCATAAAAGGAGACATTATAAAACCATATATAGTTTTTGGAACGCAGAAAGTAATATATAAATGAGACGCAACATAATGTAATAATACCCATATTAAATAAATTCCTGAAATGTTTATAATATATAAAATAGCATCATATATGATTACACCTCCTCTTTGAGTGAAATTGTATAAGTATTCGGCAAAATATTCAAATATACTTATTTTGTGTAATTCTTTATCTTGATACTCGCGTATTTCATCGATAGTTAATTCGCTTTTATCAACTACGAAATGCATATCATCATTATTTTCTGTTTGTTCTTTATTTTTATGGCGTTTATGCATCTTAAAATTCTAATAATTTATATTCGTTAACCAGTATAAAATATAAATCAATTTTTTATATTTTATATTATTCTTACTTGTTTTACACTTTTTTACACCTTTTTTACACCTTTTTTACACCTTTTTAATATGTGAATTGCATTTTAACGATAAGAACTATTGTTTAGGTTGTTAAATAGGTTTAACATAGTATTTTCTTGTGAAGATCCATTAGTTAAAAAATTCCCTGATATATCTACCGTTTCTCTTAAAAGTTCACGGATATTTTCTTCGGTAAATCCATCAATAATAATATCTAAAAATAAAGATGAGCTACTGCCATCATTTATATTGTAGGATCGTGTTGTTGTTTGTAATTGTGTATTTCTCTCTTCACCCGATTCCAATAATTCGTCGTCTTGCGTATTATTATTTTCGTACATAGTTTGAGCGTTTGTTGATAATGATGGTGTATTTTCATTTATTCTATGAATTTCATCTATAGAATTTGGGTTATAATTTCGAATATCATATCTACAAACTGGACACCGACAATTTGTTCTAAACCATCTATTTACTTCATCGCTGTTAAAAATATGACCACAATATCTAATGACCGTTACCATATCATTTTCATCAAAATTTTCTAGAGAGATTGGACAGGACCGGTTCATAGGACTTGTTATATCACTATAACGAACTATTCGTGTAGCGGCTTCCAATTGGCTTTGCGTTGGATAAACCGTTATAGGTTGGAAAAAACTTTCTAATAATCGTGAAAAACGGTTGTTTTCGTCTCTATTTCCCTCACGGGGTTCAGTTCTATTACTTCTATTTCTTGGAATATTGTATCGTTGTATATTATCAATAATATATGGTGTATTATTTATAAAAACCCTATTTGCATTTGATACATCATCAGTTTCAACATTTGTTGGTCTAGTGTGATGACCTCTATAATTAAGACGGGAGGTAGAATTTGATACATTACTAGGTCTAAAAAGATTATTACGTCTACTATTATTAGTAGGGTTGTATAACATTTGAATTAACAAATTCATAATTTGTCGATTATTATCCGTAAGTTGTGTTATAGTTTGATTCAAATTAGTTATTTGTTGTATGTTATCATTATACATACTATTTAATACACTAATTAGTAATAAATGTTCATTACTAATATTATAAGTTCTAGAATGTTCCATTTGTTTTATATATATATTATTAAATCTGTTTAAATGTATTAATATATTATTATTAATAGTAATAATTATGAATTTTGAAAAATATGAAAATAAAGGTTTAAGTGGTCTCGCTAATTTAGGGAATACGTGTTTTGTGAATTCGTGTATACAAGTACTTTCTCATACATATGAGTTTAATAATTTTTTAGATGAAGAAAGTTATAAGAATAAATTAAAAAATAAATGCGACTCTGCCTTGTTATTAGAATGGGATGAATTGAGAAAAATATTATGGAAAGAAAATTGTATTATATCACCAGGCAAATTTATAAAAACTATACAAAAAGTAGCGCAAATAAAGGGTGTAGAAATGTTTACAGGATATTCGCAAAATGATTTGCCTGAATTTTTGTTATTTTTAATTGATTGTTTTCACACTGCATTATCTAGAGAAATTAAAATGACTATTTCAGGGAACCCCGAAAACGAAACGGATAAAATCGCAATACAATGTTTTGAAATGATAAAAAATATGTACTCGAAGGAATACTCGGAAGTTTGGAATTTATTTTACGCCGTTCACGTTTCAGAAATTACAAATTTAGAGACTGGTAAACAAATGAAAATCACACCTGAACCATATTTTATGATTGATTTACCTATACCCGATAACAACAAATCTCCATCTTTAATAGACTGTTTTAATCATTATGTAGAAGGCGAGGTTTTAGAAGGTGATAATGGATGGTATGACGAAGACACAAAACAAAGAATTAATATCAGGAAAAAAATTCTATTTTGGTCTTTTCCTAATATTTTAGTAATAGATTTTAAAAGGTTTAATAACCGGTTTCAAAAAAATCAGATTCTTATAAATTTTCCACTAGATGATCTAGATTTGTCAGAGTATGTAATTGGATATAAAAAAGAAATTTATAAATATGAACTATATGGCGTATGTAACCATAGCGGTGGAGTGATGGGCGGACATTATACTGCATATGCAAAAAACGCAAATGGTAAATGGTACCATTATAATGACACTAACGTAGCAGAAGTTTCCTTGTTAGATGGTATTATTTCACCAAAAGCCTATGTTTTATTTTACAGAAAAAAGACAAATATATAAAATATGCAATACAACTATGTAAAATCCATATACAACAATATAAAACAATATAAATAATATTGTTTTATATCTATATGAATAACAAAATTACCGTTGAAAAAAAAATGAATGAAATAATAAATAAAAAAACGAATGATACGAATATATATATGGATATAATAAACATACCATCTACTATGGATGAAAATATAGTAATAAAAATTACAGAAGAGGTAGATATTTCAAAAATGAGTAAAACAGAATTACTTGAAAGATGTAAAGAACTAGGAATTACCAAATGTGCTTCTAAAACTAAAGCAGAAATAAAGGAATTAATTGAGAACAAAGTTGAATCCAATAAAAAAAATGTCGACAGTATTATTCAAGATAAAGAGGTGTTTCTTGAAAATTGTAATAACGAACATAATAATCAACTGTTTAGTGGTAATGTAAATTTGAATAGTAATGTAAAACTAAAAGTTGGCACCCTATTTAGTGGTATAGGTGCATTTGAGCACGCATTACAACGTTTAAATATTGAACACGAAATAGCCTTTGCGTGTGATATAGATGAATACGTCAAAAAGAGTTATTTTGCAAATTATAACATTGCAGAAAAGCAGTGGTTTAATGATGTGACCAAATTTGACGCAACTAAATATTTAAATGAAAACATTGACATAGTTGTAGGTGGAAGCCCTTGTCAATCTTTCTCATTTGTAGGAAAACAAAAAGGATTGGAAGATGAAAGAGGCAATCTAATATTTGAATTTATTAGGGTTATTAAAGAGTGTAACCCAAAAATGTTTATTTTTGAAAACGTAAAGGGATTAACTACTCACGAGTCAGGAAAAACATTCGAGTATGTTATAAGTAAATTTAAAGAATTAAATTATTCTATTCAATACAGTATATTGAAAGCTACTGATTACGGTATACCTCAAAGCAGGCAACGGTTATTCCTAATAGGTATTAATCAAACAAATTCACATATACAAATCAATTTCCCGCCTCCAAAAATTGAACTAACATTAAAAATGCAAGATTTATTAGAAGATAATGTTAATACTCAATATTATTTACAAGAAAAAGGACAATTATTTGCGGTTTCAGATAAAAATATAGCTAAAAAGTATACCCAAATAAACGGCGATATTGCATTATGTCAAAAAAAAAATCAACAATTTAATTGGCACGGAGATTTCGTATTTGAATATAGAGATATACCTGAAAAGTACTATTTGAGTGATAAAGTAAAAGAGTATGTATTAAAAAGTGGCACAAAAGGTTTCAAAAGCAATCCGGAAATAGATTTGGATATCGCGCGACCTATATTGTCAACTGTTCACAAAATGCATAGGGCGGGTATTGATAATTATGTTTCAAAATACGGCAAATTAAGAAAATTAACTCCAAGAGAATGTTTGCGATTAATGGGGTTTTCGGATAATTTTAAAATAATCGTATCTGATACAAGAATGTATCAACAAGCAGGTAATAGCATTGTTGTGAATGTATTAATGGAAATAATAAAAAATATAAAAAATTTATATTAGTCATAATATTTACTCCCATTCAATGTTATTTTTTTTCATATTTTTTTTATCTTCTACCCATTCACTCTCCCATTTAATATTCACAGTATAACCATTTTCTTGATAAAATTGCTTCTTTTCATTATCTTTATCGTGTTTCTTTGAATAATTTGTGCCGTGAAATGTATCGGCAGTAGAATATTTGGCGGGATTTCCGTGAAAATAATCTCCTTGAAATTCCCAAATATGATTATTAAATTCACACGGATTCTCGGCATTTCCACTACATTCGTGAAGCGAGCAATTATGATAACCATCAACTGGCCAAAAGTACCCATTACTAGGATTTCTAAGTTGAAATTCCCCCTTGTTATTTTCGTGTTGTATTTCTATACATAACTTTTTTGCAGTATAATTTAAATATTGCGTAGCTGCGTTTGAAGATTTTTTTGATTTCTTTTTTTCTATAAAATCATTTTTAACAATAGTACAAATAAAACAACTTTCTTGCTCAACCAATTCAATAGAATAAAGTTTAGGTATTAACGTTAATCTAAATGTATCATATAATGAAACATTTGCTTTGTTACTTTTATCGGGACCAATATAATATCGAGTTACATCCTTTGTTCCGTTTTGAGAAACAATATCCAACATATTATTTTGACAAGAGTCTATTGCTTGATAAACCATATCCAAACGGTTTTCACATTTTCTTGCAAAATTAGTATCATCTTGTAAAAACCCCTTTATTTCTTCTTTATATCCATCGTTATAATTTATTTGCCAAGGTTTAGTACATATATGTTTATTTATTTGATTGTTATCGCCTGTATACATTCTCCTTTCTCCGTGTCCATTTTTACCGTTCGCCAATTTTAATTGTGGCGGAACAACACAATCCGGTATAGCAAAACTATGCTTAAAATTTGTCGTTGTGTTCATTTTCAAATGAATTATTATTTGAAATACTTTATTGTATGTGCTTCTGAATTTGTAATGTATCTTTAATACTTTACAAAATTTTGATTTCAATTTTTTATATTATTTTATAACTATTTATATATTATAAATGGAAGTAGTAAATACAACATCAACAACGGACCCAGTGAATATGTATAATTATTTAAATAGTTACATTTTAAATCCTATGGTTTTTATTATCATATTATTGGTTATTGTATCATATTATGTTTTTTCATCGTCTTTAAGCAGCGGCGCTTCAAGTTTAGGCAATATGCAAGGTAGTTCTGATAGTGGGTCGAACTTAATGGGTATTATTATTGTTGCTATCTTGGTTGTTTTAATTGTTATTAATGCATTCCAATACTTTTTTAGTATAAATATAACAGCATATATTCAGGGGCTGTTTACTCCAAAAGCGACTGTAGATATTGTGGTAGATCAAAGCGCATATCAGCCATCACCTGTTCCGGAAATAAAAATAAAAAAACAAGTGTTTAATATTCCTGGTAATTATTATAATTATGATAATGCAAAAGCTTTATGCAAAGCATATGGAGCCGATTTAGCGTCATACGATCAAATCGAAAAAGCATATAATAATGGTGCTGAATGGTGCAATTATGGATGGTCTGCGAATCAATTAGCTTTATTCCCTACTCAAAAACAGACCTATGAAAATTTACAAAAAATACCCGGTCACGAAAATGATTGTGGAAGAGCGGGTGTTAACGGCGGCTATATAGCCAACCCAAATATTAAATTTGGTGTAAATTGTTATGGATATAAGCCGAAGATAACAAATGAAGAAGAGGAATTGATGAAGACCGCTACGCCATACCCTGAATCGGCTCAAGATATTGCTTTCCAAAAACGAGTAGATTACTGGAAAAATAAAGTAGATGAAATATTAGTTTCACCTTTCAATTATAGTAGTTGGGGTTCATTTTAAAGCAGAATAATTATATTGCTATAAAATTATAAAAAACAAAACGACTCTAAAATGAAAATAAACTATTACATCAATGCTGTGTTTCCTCATTCACAATAACAGAGTCGTATGAAACCATAGGGCTTCTATACAAAATACAAGAATGTTCGTCATATGTTGATTTGATGTCAAAAATATTTGAATACAAATCATAAGTACAAAATAAAAAACCCAATATTATAATAAATTTCATTAATCTATACATATTTTTGATGATATTCATTGGGAAAACAATTATTACCGTTTTTTCAGCAAAAATACTTAAAAACGAAGGTGCTTTTTGAATATTTGTTCTACAAATAGGGCAGGTATGCGCTTCTTCGAACCAATCATTTAAACATTTTTTGTGTATCCATCCATTACATTCACATAGTTTTATAAAATCCGTTTGATTATTTAATCGTATTGTTTGTAATTCATCTTTTACTGCAACTTCATAACAAATAAAACATTCATTACTCGCAAAATCACTTTCAGTCTCACTATTTTCTAACCTATTATTTTCATAATCATAATGTTCCACAACTCGGAATATCATTCTAATTATATTAGACTTATAATTTAATATAATTAACCTACGGTAAAATGATAATTAACCTAGTGTAAAATCCTTATTTACTATTCTTTTTTGTAACTGTTTTTTTGTTATATTTATTTGATTTCTTTAATTTGTATTTTTTGGTGTTTTTGTTTTTATTTTGTCTTTGTTTGTTTAACATATTCTCGTGCTCTTTAACAAGTCCGATTAATTTATCGTGTAGATCATCATCTATAGCATCATCACTATCGTCATCACTATGATCCTTGTATTCACCGCCAATTTTATTAGCACCATAACTTAAAGCCCAGTTGGGGATTACTAAACTTTCAAATAAGTCGGATACTTTATTTGCATTACTACCACCATTTTGTGTGTTTAAAGTCATTATAGGAGATAACCCAGTTTTCATCATAATAGAATTAACATTAAACCCTCCCGAGTATATTCCTTTTTCATTATCTGTATTAAAAACTAATTCATTTGTTCCTATTTCTCCTATTTCTCTTGTATAATTTGTATTGTCGTTCATATAAATTATAGATATTAATTAATTATTAGAAAACCGCTTTATTTCTGAAACATTACGGATCGATCTTTTTTGTTTGATATGCTCCATTATCAACTTAACTTGTGATTCGTTTTTTATAACTTCGCTCAAAGTTTTTTCTAAATATTTAAAAGTTAACGGTTCTTGGACTTTGGTATTAACAAATTTTAGTTTTCCATCGCTTATTTGAACCGTTGCATTAGAGAGATTATTAGCAGATGCATAATTAGTTATTTTTTCCTCCAACATATTTCGTTTCTCTCTTAATTCTCTTGTTTTGTCGTTTAATTGTTTTAACTGATTATCTAGTTGTACCCATTGTTGTATTTGGTTTTCAAAGCTCATAAAATATAGTATATAGGATTATCTAATATATTATAAATTTAAATAAAACACAATTTAATGTCTTTTTTGGTGGCGACTTTTACCTCCGTGTTTTTTACGTCTAAATGATTGTTGCATACCTAAAATTGCTAAAGGCGCGATGGCTTGATTAATAACTTCGCCCCATAATCCTCCTCTTCTTGTGCGTCCACGAGTTGCGGTACTACCTCTAGTGGCACTGCGTGCACGAGTTGCGGAACGACCTCTAGTGGCACTGCGTGCACGAGTTGCGGAACGACCTCTACTGGCACTGCGTGCACGAGTTGCAGAACGTCCTCTACTGGCACTGCGTCCACGAGTTGCAGAACGTCCTCTACTGGCACTGCGTCCACGACTAGCGGAACGACCTCTACTGGCACTGCGACCACGACTAGCGGAACGACCTCTACTGGCAGCGCGTCCTCTTCTTGCTGTGCGACCTCGACTTGCACCGCGTCCTCTTCTTGCTGTGCGACCACGGCTTGCAGAACGAGCTCTACTTGCACTGCGTCTTCTACCAGCAGATTGAATTAGTGCTAAATTTTGAGCAGATGGTGTTGCTGGTTGATTAGCCCATTGTCCTTGAGCGCCAACATATTCAGAACCAGCTCTATCTCCGTATGGACCTGCAACATCAAATGTTCTAGCGAATTGTTCATTTGTTGTTCCATTTACATAACTACCATATGTAGATGCTGAACTGTAATTTCCTCCTCTCTGAGAGCGACTTCTACTTTGAGAACGAGATTTGCCTCGACTAATACTACGACTACGTTTTGCCATATTATATAAATTGATGAGAAATTAAAATATAATTACTAGAAATTTCATTAAATAAATGTTATTTTTGAGTATTTTATCATTTTATATTCTATTAATTATTCTTGGACAACTTTAATTTATAACGTAAATTGCTAAATTAGTTTAGCAATGAGTTGTTTATTACGCAATAACATAATTAGAATTACTAGTATTGCTAAAATCATTATAAAAATTAAAAACACAAGGGCCACAATTATGTAAATATACGGATGTATTTCATACAATATAAAATCTACAATAGGTTTCAATAACATTTTGAATTCATTTTTTATATCATCTCTTTTTAAAATATCTAAACATTGTTGTACCAATGAATCCTTCATAATAAATAAAAACAAAATTAAAAAAAATTTTGTGCGTGTTATTGTTTTTAAAATTTTCTATATTTTGAATAATATGGATAATATTATTGAACCAAATGCAACATTCGATTTTACTAAACTTTCTTTAGCACATCCTGTTGGTATTCAGGGCGGCGCTTATTTTACTAAAATAGAATACAATAATAAACCATTATATATTCAAACCATTAAAAGTCAAACAAGACAAGGGTTTGTTAAGACTGGGAAAAAATATTATTGCGATTTAATGTTTGATAAAAATGCAGAAACGCTTATAAATTGGTTTGAAAATTTAGAAGAAAGATGTCAAAAAATAATATTTGAAAAAAGGGAGGCGTGGTTTCAAAATAATTTAGAAGAAAGTGACGTTGAATCTGCGTTTAATTCGACTATTCGGGTTTATAAATCAGGTAAATACTATTTAGTACGAACAAATATTAAGAACAATCATAACAATTTACCCGCTATTAAAATTTATAGTGAAAAGGAAATACCGTTGACAATGGACGATGTTAATACCGAAACAAATATCATTTCAATTTTAGAAATACAAGGAATAAAATTTACCTCTAGAAATTTTCAAATTGAAATTGAATTAAAACAAGTAATGGTGTTAGATGATGAGCCAATTTTTGAAAGTTGTCTAATTAAAACTAATAAAGTAAAATCGTCTACGGCTGATTTTTCACAAAAAGAGTCAACCTCTTTAGAAGATATTAAATTTGACGAATTAAATGAGATTATTGTTAGTAATACAAATAACGTAACATCAGATAATGTTGATACATCAGATATTAAAAATTTAGATGATTTTGTAAATTTAGATCCAATAGAATCATTTGAATCAATAGAGTCATTAAAACCAGTAGATACAATTGATAAAATAGTTACAACCTTCCCAACTAAAAGTGAAATAAATAATTTAGAAGAAGTGAAAGATGTCGAGGCATCGGAAATTTTACAAAAAGATGACCCCATTTCTTTAGATATTGAAGATTTGAATATAGATAAAGATATTGAGGAAAATAAATGTAATTTAGAAGAGCTAGATAATTTAGACTTAAATTTGGAAAATAATTTAGAAACAATGAAATTAAAAAAACCCAATCAAGTGTATTTTGAATTATATAAAGAAGCTAGAAATAAAGCAAAATTAGCAAAAAAGAATGCTCTTTTAGCATATTTAGAAGCAAAAAATATTAAAAAAACATATATGTTAGAAAATTTCAATGATAGCGATAGTGATAGTGATATTGATGCCGAAATTGACGAGGTTTCAGAAAGTGAATTAGAGGGTTTATAAAATGTTTAAGTAAATGTTTAGAATAATTAATATGTATTCTAAAAATTATTTTATCATTAATTTTATATAATGACAGTCTCTTTGAAGAAGTTATGGAATGACTATGGAATTGGAGCCATTTTGGTTTTATTAATTGTTGCATATTGTGTTAGTAATTTTGCTAGTTATTTAGGTGCAAAGGGTATGGTTGGTTCTGAATCAAATGCTCAAATGCAAGGTCAATACAAGAACAAAAATGCTGAAATGTCTAGTGGTGTACGCGCATCTGACCCTAATGGAAATGAAGTATTTGCTGCTGCAAATGGTGTACAAACCAGTATGCCTGGTATACCTTCATCGTGCTCTAAGCCAAATATTCAAAATCCTGCCGAACTTTTACCTAAGGACGCCAACTCTCAATGGGCTCAATTGAACCCTTCAGGCAAAGGTGAACTTGCAAATGTTAACTTATTAAAAGCTGGATACCATATTGGTATTGACACAGTCGGACAAAGTTTGAGAAATGCTAACTTACAAATTCGCTCTGAGCCTCCAAACCCACAATTAAACGTAGGACCATGGAATCAATCGACAATTGAGCCTGATTTTATGAGACCACCACTAGAGTTAGGCTCAGGTGCTCAATAAACAAATAAAACATATAAATATGTTAGGAAATAAATAAATTTTGTGTAAAAGATCGAACAGTTAATCTCTCTTACAAAAAAGATACCCTCCGATAAAAGGATTATCACTTACAAAATCTAATATATACATACCAATTGTATCAGTATGTATATTTTTCATACGACAAATTTCATCCATAATTAAAAATTGTTTAACGTATCTTTTAATTATATTTACTTGTTCTATTTCGTCTAACACATTTTCGATTCTATATGCTGGGGTCCAATTTTTATCACAAATAATTGAAGAGCAACACATACAGTTTATTTTGTACTTTTTTAATAAACTATTTATTTTCGCAGATGAAGGGTTCTGTAAAATATTTCTATTATAATAATAATTATTAATCAAAAGTTTTGGCTCTTGAAAAGGATATTTGTTAGATAACAAAAATTTTAATACAGTTCCATTGTTCTTTTCAATTATGAAATGTATTTCGTTTTTATGTAAATGTAATTTAATAACGTTAAAATTAGTAAATTTTTCATATAATTCTAACATTTCGGCATTGCATCTTTTAATGCAGGTTGTCACAAGCATAGGTGCTTTTTTATTTGTTATTACTACCATAATAAAGATAGGAAACGATATCTTTATTAGCTTTATAAAAAATACTTATTGATAAAAGGTTACTACACCTGTTTCATTTGACCATCCATATAAGTAATCCTTTATATTATAGTGAGTGTGTAAATGATAAATACTACTAGACAAATAAAAAATTGATTATATTATTTGTCTATGGTATACATTAACAATTACAATTACAATGAGCAAGAAGTTCATTCTAGAAAAAATTAAGGCTGCTACACTTGAGTCTAATAAACCCAGTGTAGTAACAGAAGACCTCGGGAAAATATTTGAAATGGCTATTTGTTTATTATACAATACACCATATGTCGGCAAATTTAAATATAGTATGGATGCTGCTGAAAAATTAAAAGATAAAATTCAAGAAATGAAAACAATATTTCCGCAAAATATTACACATACTGCAGAAAAAGGAGCGCGTTATGATTTTACGTGTTCCAATTCTGAGGGACTATATTTAAGTGCAAAATCTACCAAAAAGGGTGACAAAGTCTGTCCCCAAGTTATTGGACAACCTAGTAAAAAAAAGTTTTGTCAACATTTTGGCTTAGATAATTCTATTACCATAAACGAAATCAAACAATATATTCAAGAAAATATACAAAATATGCTGCAAAAATATTTTGAATACACCTACGATTGTCCAATCATTTATTATAACCAACACAAAAATTTAATCCTCTTTGTAAAAAAAATAAATGATATTAATTGGAACGATTTTGTAATAGAATTTAGTCATATTAAAAAAAATAAGGAATGGAATGAGAGCACTACGGTTAGTATTCAAGATGTTTCAATAGGAGAATTCCAGGTGCATAATCATAGAGATAATATAAAATTCAGATGGTGTTTTGAAAATTTAATTTACAAATTTCCTGAAAAATTTGAAGTCGTAAAAATATAAAATAAAACCAAAAATAAAAAATCTAAAAAAGAGATACTTCATAACACTAGTATCTATTTAATCATCTCGATACTATGTTCTATTATATCCGCTCCTTTTTTAGTTGTATCTACAACCCATAAATATTCTTCAACATATTTTTTATCCACACTTTTTTGTGCTTTAAACTTACTATATTGAATTTTATATAATTTTACTTCGCCTTTGTTTAAAAGGATTTTTTTTAAATCATCGATTGATAATAATCCTTCATTGTTATACGAAATTATTAAGTGTTTGCAGTTGAGACCATTTATTAATTCGGTAAATGTCTTTTTCACTTCTGTTTTTTTACAAAAATCACTTTTATTATATTTATCTATTAGAGCTGTTTTTCCTTTTAAAACAATATTTTCATCATAATGAGCTATATAATTTAAAGGAGAATAATTTGCACTATACTGTCTTTGATTATAAGGAGGATCAATATAAATAACATCATAATATTTACTACTAGGACCTGCTAATTTTTCGGCCAAAACGTTGTAAACATTATTTTGGTGAGTAGGTTCCACTACTCTAGTATGGATGGGGGTCATTATCATTTCTTTTAAAGCGGGTTTTTTATATTCTTTCAAATAAGCGCCATATACACACGAAGTATTTGCTACTTTATCGATGGATACTAATAAAGATGCCAATAAGAAGTAATACTCTTTTTCTGTAATTTGCGCCGTTTTATATTGTGTTTCAATATATTGTCTTATTGCATCACATTTTTTTGCATTATTATTAGTAAAGAACATACGTTCGCAATTAGCAGTTGGTGAAAAGTTGTTATATAATAATCCCTCTACTTGCTCTAATCCATTGCATATTTCTATTAATTTTGTTATATTCTCGGTATAATTACATTTTAACAATGCATAATTGATTATATAACTATAGTATTCCAAATCATTTGCACTGCATATTTTAAAATGGTTCAACATATGAAACCCAACTATACCAGTCCCAGCGAATAAATCCATAAAGGTCTTGTTTTTTATATCATTTATGTTTTCTTTGCATACGTATAGCAATGTATTGAATAAAGTATGTTTACATCCAATATAATTCAGTGTGTTCATTAACTAATATATCTAATCATATTTAACTTTTATTTTTCAATTTTATTTAAAATGTACGGTATGTGTAATTGTATTTATGCAGAGCATATTGAATTTATAAGTTAATACCAACACATCACAACAGATGGTGTAAATAATAATATTATATTAACTTAAAGCTATCGACGTAATTATAATTAACACATATTTAAAATGAACACCACAAAAGAGGCTAGAATTATGCCATATCATTCGACACAAACTACGTGGAAAACAATTTTAGACAATATAAATATTATTCCTATGAATCAAAGAAATTATGAATGGTCTACTCAGGAAATAAACAAATTTATAAATGATATTTTTGAAATTTATGAAAATACAAATTATTACGAAAAAATGGGTACAATTATTTATTATACAGGAAATCCCGAAGGAAAAGAAGTATGGGATGGTCAACAAAGGCTAATTACAATTATTCTTTTATTAGTAGCTATTTCTAGGATTTGTAAACTATTACATAATGATACACAATTTTCTGATGGAATAATAAATTCCATTTCAGAAAGTTTATTTATGATTAATGAACCCAGTAAAAGGATTTATGAAATAATACAAAAATACGGTGAAAACAGCAAAATACCAAAAGTATGTTGTATTTGTCCTCATGATAACAAAGCTATTATAGATATATATAATTATTACAATCCGCTTATTTATTATATTAAAACTCCTGATTGTAACGAAGAAGATAGTGATGAAGATGATGATATTAGTGAAAATGACACAAATACAAAGAATATAGAGTGTAAAATTTGTAACCATACATTTTCCAAAAAAGTAAATTTTATAAAACATTTAACCAAAAACCACGAATATGATGACAAAACAAAAAACAAACAAACAAAAATATATACTGCTTTTGAACATATATCTCAAATGATATTCAAGAAAAATTATGATTCAAAAAAATTTCGCGACTTTTATAAATTTATTACACAACAAATAGATATTCAAGTTTGCGAATGCAATGATTTGCAATATGTGTCTATTATATTTGACCAAGAAAATAACAGAGGTTTAAAAGTAGGGAGTTTAGATGTAATTAAAAATAAAATTTTATCTAATATTTCAGATGAAAATAAAGACGAAATATTTGATATTTGGTCCAGTCTAAAAACTACATCTCACCCCATATACAGTGATTTCGGACAAAGAGTATTTAATTGTGCAATACAAATTTATAATAACTCAATTGTGCGACATTTTAACCAAGAAGAATTGTTTGACAAGTTAATTATTAAAAACGATAAAAAAACCACATACAATGAAATAAAAAATTTTATTGCTATTGTAGAAAAATTATTTGATATTATAGAACAAATTTTTAATAACAGATACGGAAGATTAATCTTTACAAAAAAATGTTCTATAACTTGGGAAGGTTTTATGTATTTATTGTTACCTATTTTATATTTTAAAAATAGCATTGATAATAAATTAATAGAAATCATAGTGAGATGGTATTATAGAAATATAAACACTGGAAAAAATACGCAAACATTCAATAGTCTTGGGTATTCAAATGCATTTATTGAAATTTCAAATAAAGTTATAAATAATAATAATCACGACTATGTTTCAGATATTATAAATTTATTTAGAAAGGAAAAGGCGTTTTGCATTCAAAAAGAAAATTATGAAAGTAATAATATTAATAAAGAATGGAAAGGAAATAATGCAATGAAAGCAAAAATGTTGCTATACTTTTTACAAACAAAATTAAACAATGATGATAATTTACCGATTTTAAATCACGATTTAGAGCACATACACTCTGATAACAAAAAAACAGAACTTTCTAATATTAGCAATGTTTACAAATTAGGTAATTTAACTATATTAGAAGCTAAAAAAAGCGAGAATGGTCATAAAGGAAATAGGTCTATAAAAGATAGTCCATTTCATATAAAAAAACTTGATTATAAAATGTCATCACATAGTATAACAAGAGACCTTAATGATTATAACGACTTTACAGATGAAACCATCGTTACTAGAACCAAAGAGCTTTTTAAATTATTAAACAATTTAACAGATTATTAAAATTGTACAAATGTTTTCCTGTTATACAGGTTCCGCTTTTATATTTATTTTATTTTATTTTTACAATTCCTTTTCTAAACGTATAATATATGGAAAAACATAGTATATTTTTTTATATTTTTATAGCATTTATTCTTTTCTTTTGCTTAGCAATATATTACCAATCAGATGCATATAATCTGAAATGCATAATAGCGTCGGAAGATGGCAATAGATATTGTGTTAGAGAAAGACAGAAATTAGAATTAGCAGCAAACCTTTTAGCACAAGTTACACAAAAAATGAAAGATATGGTTGCATATATGAATAATAGACATCCGGAAGACAAACGTACAAAGCGCTTAGTAGAAGGATTTAACCCAAAAAGAATTAGTGAAACATTACCAACGAGCGAATTAACCGCTTATAGCGAAAATAAAGGAGAAAAAATAGCATTTTGTTTAAACACGACCAAAGACGGTAATAAATTAATTGATATAAACACATTAACGTTTGTGGCTTTACACGAATTATCTCATATTATGACAGAATCGATTGGACATAAACAAGAATTTTGGGAGAATTTTAAATTTTTATTGCAAAATGCCAAAGAAGCAGGTATATATGATCCCATTGATTATAAGAAAAACCCTCGTGAATATTGTGGTATGACTATAAATGATAACCCATTTTATGATTTAGTTTAGTTAATTTTAACAGTATCAATATATTTATTGGTAACTTCAATTAAACTATTAATGCAAATAAGCTCTCTTTTAATGGCTTCTATTTTATCCTCTTGATAAATATTGGGTTGGGATTGTAATTCGTCTAGCTCACATAATAATTTAACAGCGGTAGCAATACCTTTTTTAATTATTTGTCTGCAAAATTTAATAGATAAATAGGTCATAATAGTACTATAAAGTATTATTGTTTATTATCTTTCAAAAATAAATAAATTAAAAATAATAGTAGGTTTATATATATGTCAAAAATATTATCTTCATCAAAATCAAAAAATACAGTTCAACCATCTTTAGATAGCAAAATATATAAAGTAAAACAACTTGTAAATGGTGAAATAACTACTATTTATGTATTTAATGGTAAATTAGTTACAGATAATGAAGAAGAATTATTTAAGAAAATATTTACAGACGAAGAACTTGAAATAATTAATGCGCAAAAAATTAACATAGTGTTTTCGGAAGAAAAAATACATTTTGACGATTCTATTGGTACAATTAAAATTAAAATACTTAAACAACTTGAACGTGATCTTTCCCTAGATGAATTATATTTATTTTGTCAAAAAGAGGAAACATTAAATGCAGTCGCAGTCTATCAAGCGCTTACCCAAAAAAACAAATTATCGTTAACCAAAATAAGACTAGATCAATTTATATCCAATATTGTTAGCGATGAAAATGGGGATGCCATAAAACCACCTGCGGATAAAGATGTGTATACATTTGATGATATTTTTGAAATGAAATTTGATAACAAAAAATATATAGTTAACAAAGTATTGGGTCAAAAATTCTTTATTGTGGAGAACGAATACCCGTTTGTATGCAACCCGTATAGTGTTACTGATTATGATAGATTATTAGAAAAAACGGCTAGAAAATCGTTAACCACCTTAAACAGTCATTTATTATTAAATAGTGGTGATATAGTTGATAACAGTATTTATTTATGTTTGGCCGAAGACGTTATACCTTATGTAGGTAGAAAAGATTTATCAGAGGAAACCACTATAAAAATATACTATCCTTTTTTGTACAACAAAAATATTAATAGTATAGAAGATCTCGATAAAAATAGAGATAAATTAATGCAAAACAACAGTAAAATATTGAATAAAAAAACCTTCAACGCATTCAAAACGATTGATATGTTTTATGATGTTTATAATTTGAGAAAATCTGAACTTAATTATGTCAATAGAGGAATAAAATATATTAAAGCTGTTTTAGTACCTGAATTTTACATAAAAATACCATTGGAACTTATTTTTAAAGTAGTTCACGCCACTCAAGAAAATCCGTTGATTAAATTTAACCCTTCTTCTAGACAAGAAAACGTTTATAGGCTTTTTGCAGATAAAAATTCAACGGATGGCAGAAAAATACCATACCTTAAAAAAGCGGCCATTTTTAAATTAAAAAAAACAATTGCTCGTAATAAGTCTGTTGCGGTTTATATTGAAACCAAAAATGCCGGAACAAATCAATCTTTAATTTGCGAATTTGACGAGGAAGGTTTCATAACCCTTAGTGCGGAATTTGGAACAATGGTAAGCATAAATGATATTGACGAGCTTTTTAGGAATTCTATTAATCCTGTTATAACAGAAATTAAACATTTTTTAGAACAAAGTGGTTATAAATTGAATACATTTAATAGTTTAAATGATGAAAATGTCGAAATTAAACAGCTTACTTATGAAACACAGATTTCTATCAAAAAACCGCTTGATATTGAGGCGTATAAGGGTTGTCTATCGAGTATTTTCATAAATGAAACAAATGTGTTCAAGGGTAATACTATTAATCTGCGTTTTAAACGAGTTGCAAATTATAGCAATTTTACGAGTCAAGAAGCTTTCATTCTTGAGAAATCCGAACAGGGCTTAAGGGGCGACCAAATTATCGAGGCGCTTTTAGAGAATTTTACAGATGAACTGAATCGTAAAGAAGCGGAGGAAATGGTCAGAAAAATTGCAAATGAATTGGAAATAGAGAGAGGAGTTAGAAAAAGTGATATTAAAATTAAAAATAGCCCCGGGTTCAAAACAATAATATCACTTGAAAAAGAAACAGGTATTATAACTATTGTAACTGAAAATATTAACAATATTAATTATTTACATACATTGCCAATTTATTTAGATACGATGGTACGTTTAACGCAAGATAAAAATGCTACAAACTATCCTGTTAAGGAAATAACACGTTTATGTTCAAAGGAAAAATACGATGTACATATTGATGATATTATTTCTATTACAGAAGAAGCTGCCCCAAAATCGCATATACCATCTATAGAAAAAATTACGGAAGATGAAGAAGATGTAAAATATAACACTTTCAAAAATGTTGAAATGAACAAACCAAAAGGGGCATTAAGTTTATTTTTTGATGATGACGACGAAGAAGAGGAACCTGAATATGGCGGTGGACAAGATCTTGAAATTGTGGGCGGTGTTTCTGAATCATCTATTTCTAGTGATGATGAATATAACGATAATGAAGAAATCGATGCTGAAGATATAAAGAGTACTATTCCTAGTGACATAAGTAGTTTACAAAAATCAGAGTCATCAATTGAATCCGTACCGGCTACTTTGACACCTGATAAAACTTCTAGTAAACAAGACGAAGAAGAATACGAAGAAGATATAGTTAAACCTACTGAGGAACCTGTGGTGTCTGAAGAATCTATAATATCTGAAAACAGTATCAAACCTGAAATTAATAGAGAAGAAATAAATGATATTCCGTCGGAAGAAACTATATCATCTGAAGAAATCGTCCCCGAACCACGAGAGAACAAAGCAGAAGCAGAAGTAGAATTGGAAGAAAAACCATTGACCGGCTTGGAAAAAGCAGACGCAAGTTTGGAAGAAGATTCAGATGCAAGCTTAGAGGAAGAAGAATCAGATGAAAACTTAGAGGAAGATATCAGAAACATTGATGGAATGAAACTAAATAAACCATATTATTTTCAATCCCTTATTGAAAAGAAAGACCCGGTATTAATTTTAAAAGAAGATACTCCGCAATTTAATTCGTACCCTAGAACGTGTAGTTCAAATATGCGAAGACAACCAGTCATATTAACCGATACACAATTAGATAAAATTAATAAAGAACATCCTGGTTTTTTGAGAGAAGAAGATGTGGTAAAGTATGGTTCTAATCCTAAAAATCAATTTAATTATATTTGTCCACGTTTTTGGTGTTTGAAAAATAATACATTTGTGGACCCAAATGATTTAAAAGAAGTTATCGGCAAAGATGGAAAAAAAGAATTAGTACACCCCACTTGCGGTAAGGTACTGCCAAAAAATGAAAAAATTGTTAAACCTGGTTATTATATTTATGAATTTTACACCCCAAAGCCTGGGAAAAAAGACTATAAAAAATATCCTAGTTTAATACCTGATTCGCATCCAGATGGATATTGTTTACCGTGCTGTTTTGATAAATATAATACTGAAGGTCGTATCAAGGCTATGCAAAAATGTAAGGCTACTACAATAGGTGAAAAAACACATACGAAAGAAAAAGAAGAAAAAGAAGAAAATGAAGAAATTGAAGAAACAAAAGAGAAAGAAGACATAGATCTTGATGCTGATATTGAAAAAGTTGGTTTGAAAGGAAAAAGAACGAAAAAAAGAATTGAAGATAAAGAAGAAGACGAATATATAAAAGGACCCGATAAATTTCCTCTTGAGCCAGGACGTTGGGGATATCTTCCAGTAGAAATCCAAACTATACTTCGCGAAGTAAATGCTGACTGTCAAATAAGTAAAACAAATACAAACATAAAAGAAAATCACCCTTGTTTACTTCGTCACGGTGTTGAAGTTAATGTAAAACAGTCTTTTGTAGCCTGTATTTCTGATGCAATATTTTTTGGTAAAAGGGTAATAGATGAGAATAATAAACCTACAAATAAAAGTGCCCCTATTTTATCCATTCGAGAAATGTGTGATAGAATAATAAAAGCCATATCCATTGATACGTTTATTAAATATCAAAACGGAAATTTAGTTATTGATTTTAGTGAACCTAATAGAAAGATAAACGTTAATAAATATAAAAACACAAAATTGTTTTCAAAAATAAATATGAATAAAGAAGAGGATAAAATATACTTTTTAAAAGTTATATCCGCATACGAGAATTTTGTTGATTTTTTAAGTGATAGTAATGCGTTAATTGACCATACGTATTTGTGGGACATTATAAGTATGCCAAATAAATATTTGTTTCCAAATGGTGTTAACCTTATTATATTTCAAATTCCCAAAGATGACATAACTAATAATGTTGAGCTTTTATGTCCAACCAACCATTATTCGACTCAATTTTATGAAGCTAGAAAGCCTACCATTATTTTAATGAAAGAAGATGGTTATTACGAGCCGATATATTCATATTCTTCAAATAATAAAAAAATATCTGTTACCAAAGAATTCAAAGAATACGATAATCAATTGTCGAAAACAATGCGCGCTGTTTTTAAAGAAATCATTAGACCTTTCTTTGACACTATTTGCAGACCATTAGATAGTATGCCAAATGTTTATAAAGCAAAAAGACCACTATTATTATACGATTTAGTTCAAAAATTAGACAAATATGAATATAAAATACTTAAAATGGTAGTAAATTTCAATAATAAAGTAATCGGCGTAGTTGCACAAGAGCCTGAACCTTCTACGCGTACAGGATTTATACCTTGTTATCCGTCAGCAATTGATGAATCCATTAAAAAGGATTTAAATTTTGTATTTATGACAGATACAACATTATGGAATACATATACTGAGACTGTTCAATTTTTAAATAAGCTTGATAGGAGAAGTAAAAAACGCAGAGTTGAACCTGATATTCCTTGTAAGCCTGCATTTAAAATTGTTGAGGAAGAACACGTGGTAGGAATTTTAACAAATACAAATCAATTTATACAATTATCACAACCAATTCGTTTAGATGAGGTGAATCCTGATTTAGATATGCCATCTATTGATAACGATAATTATATTGTAAATGTAAAAGCCAATCCAATGGTAAGCACTGATGTTGAAATAATGGTAAAACAAGATATCGATAAAGAACGGGTCGACTATATTAAAAGAATAAGATTAGAAACTAGCTTTTATAATGTATTTAGAAATACGATTCGAATTTTAATAAATGACTATGAAAATGCAAGTCTTCGCGAAAAAATAGAACAAGAAATGTTGAAAGAATATATTATTTATTCGGAAAAATTAAAAAATATTGATAGCTTACTTCGAGACTTAGTAAAAGATAAAATACAATTTATAGGGGATAACAATTATTATAAATTAATAAACGAAGTTTCATCTTGTATAGTAAAAGATAACGCATCTTGTAGCGCAACACCCAACTTATGTGTTGTTACCGAAAACGGAAAATGCAATTTAATACTTCCGGAAAAGAACCTTATAACGAATAAGGTTAACGAGCCAATTTATTATGGGCGAATGGCAGATGAGTTAATTAGATATAATAGAATTAAATCATTTATGCTTCATCCACAAACATATTTATCATTTGGTAATATTGGGTATAATCTTAGAGATAATGAAATTATATTAATTGATTCTTTATTGACTCAAGAATATTTTGAAACATTAGTTCCGTCAGTGACAAATAAATATATTAAACATAACTCATATGACGAGGTTGAGCCTATCATAACACAAGTGTATGATAATATAGTTGAACCAATGAATAATGAAAATAAATTACCTGAAAAGTCTTGCGACAAAATAGAAAAAACACATATAACCTCCTCTATATGGAAGGCTTGTTTTCCTAGTAATTTTAAAGAAATCGAATATGGCAAGTATATATCTTGTACATTTGATATTATTATTGATTTAATAGAAAAGCAAACGGGTAATAAGCTAACAATTAACCAAATTAAAAACGAGTTGTTTATTGAATATAAACAATATTTGATGAATTATGGTGATAAAATCGTAGATATTTTAATTTTAGAAGGTAAGAAAACATTGGGCGATCAAGTGCGTAATGAATTGTTATCATTTGCTAATTTTTTGTATGCAGAAAATTATTTTTTAACCCCATTAGACTTGTGGTTACTAGTAACGAAATACAAAATCCCTACTATTTTTATATGTCAAAGATGGATTTTACAGACAAAATATGAAAAACACGAGTTTGTTGCGTACGGCAATAAAGATGATAAATTTGCCTTCATTTTAGTGCCTGGTTTTAGCCCTGAAAAAATCCCTAGTTATAAATTAATTCAATCAACAGATGGAAATAGTTTCATTTCGATTGACAGCTTAAACGGCGAATGTTTGGATAGAATATATAGCACATTTAATGAGCCCATTACCATTGAAAAATATTTAAAACATTTTACAAAACCAAAAAAGACTAATTATGAAAAGAAAAAACCGCAAATACTTATCATTGAGAGCGATTAAATTATCTTGATATCGCTCATTTAACTCACTGAATCTGTTACAGAATCAGCATCAGAATCGTACTCAAATGCATCTGCTGTCGTTAGTTGAGAAATTGCCGCGTTGTTTTCTTCAGCATCTGATTCATCGTCAGAATCTTCGTTATATGTATGGTCTTCATCGTCTTCATCGTCTTCATCGTCATTGAAATTAATGTTGTTTACAAAATTAAAAGTGAAGGAACGACGTACAATAACACGTTCATTTACGCTGATAGATTCGTTATATTTTAAATGGTCTGTTAAATATTCCGCATTTTGTTTCTCGATATTATTGAAACTTATATGTTTATCATCGAATCTAACTATTCTATGTGTCATAATTTTCTTAAAATCGCTTGTATAATTTTTCACAATTTTATATTGTTTCCTTCCAAAATTTGGGTTAAATTTATTAAACATTAATAATTTTTGTTGTAAAATATATGTTGATTCTCTTTTAATGTGTGTTAAATAAGAATATTGTGCTGTTATAAATATTTTCAAATATGGCTTCATAATTTGTATTAATTTATCTTTTGGAAATTCCTTGTTGATAACTATTTTATTTTTTAGTTGTAATTGTTTACAATATTGATTATAATAATCAATCATATTTTTTATTTCGTCTAATAAAATATTTGATGGTGAATTATTAACAAAATGGTTCATAGAGAATTCCCTCAATACATACTCGTGTTTATTTTTGAAAATTGTTAGATTAAAATCCACTTTAAAAAAATTAAAAAATAATTCAGGATAATAATCTGTTTTATACCTAATGAAAAAATAAATATTGTAGAGTGTAGACTTTTTGAACGGAATATTATCATAAGGGTTTTTTATGCATTTTGGCTCAGAAAAATACATATAGGCATTTGATAATGCCGAATTTATAATTTTTATTAAGTCATTAATATGAAATAGATATTTTGAATTATTATGAAGTATACATATAACATTTTTATCGTTTGAGTTTATTTCATTTAAAAACATATCGGTTGTTACAACTGTACGAGCTTTTTTGAATTTATAATTATAGACGAACCTATTTAATGTATTGTATACTTTTTGAATTTTACAAAAGTATGTAATAAAACTATCTTCCTTATTATGCTTTATTAAAAAATTGTTTAACGATTCTTTAAAAAACACATACTTGTTTTTGATGTTTAGTTCTTTATACAATAACATTTCAAATACTAATTTTATAATATTATCTATACCATCGTCTATGTAATTGTATAAAAAAACGGAGTTATCCATTTTTAAAATATTTTTTATTATTAATTTGTAAGTAGACATTATATAACTATCAAAATTTATGTTTAATATCATTAAATATAAATAAATATACATTCAAATCCAAACGTAGAGACATATTCAAATTTTTACCAATGTCTTATAGTATCAAATCTACTATATAAATTAGTACCAATAAATAATTTATAAAAAAAATCCCCGCTACCTGAATCGAACAGGTGACAATTTGATTACGACTATTCATTAGATATTAGAATCTACAGTCAAATGCTCTACCAACTGAGCTAAGCGGGGAAATTCGGCACCATCGGGTGCCACATGTTCGGTAGATGAAAAGAGTAATATAAATAAAGTAATTTGGTGTTTTTATTATCAAAAAAATTTGTATTTTTAAATTTTTATATAAATTGTATTTTTATTTTACTATTTATTTTTAAAATCCTGGGTTATAATCATTATCTTTGCCCATATCCTCTTCTTTAATTGTCACCACATTGTTTTGTATAGATATCTTATTTACACCACAAGGGTCTTCAGGATTTTCTACATTTCCAAAGAATTTATCTATTTCATCTTCTATATTCATTGGCTTATATTCGCTGGCCGCCTCTAATTTTTGCATTTCTTCAATATCTAATACAACTTGGAAACAACCGGTGCCAAAGAAGCCTTCTTGTCCACACATCACATTTGCAGATACGCCTCTCAATGTATCTAATTCCGCGTGTCTTGCCGCCTTTAAGAACATTTCAGGTGTCTCTTCAAAGGAAGCCTTAGCAATTGGTCCAATGTTATCATTATTAATACCGTGTCTGAATATGGAAATTAGTTTGCTGGTAAATGTCATTCTATCGACTAATACACTATAATTATGATAATTTATGTAGGTACCATCAAATTCTACAACTTCTACCAATTCATTGTATATAGCTTGTCTAGCGGCTTCTATACCAAGAACATTGTAAATTTCTATGATATCATTACTCATCGTTCTTTTATTATCAATAAAATCTAGACCCAAAACGTCTAATAAATTAGTACCTATGGTATCTAGTACCCAAATATCTTGTTTCTTGTAAACACCATTATGCTCTATCATATTATCAACAATTTTTCGTAAAATTACTTTATTAATACCTTTGATGCCTCTTAAAACAACGTTTTGTAACAGTTGATCTTGAAAATTTTTCAATATATAAATTTGGTCTGATTGGTCGAGTGGGTTTACCTTGGTCTTTTTAGGTCCGCCTCTTCCACCGGCTTTCATTATTTCGCTCATTCTAATTCGGAAGATTAATTTATCTGCGTTGAAATCGGAATATACGCAATTAATTTGGTCATCATAACAATTTTTAAGGGTGAAATTTACATCATCCATTGTAATATTTTTCTCAAGCATTACTTCAGGGTCCATTTCCATTCGAATGATCCATTTCGACTTTTCATTTTCATCGGTTTGAAGCGATGTTTCGGAACATTCGGAAATCATATTCTCAAAAGCTCTATATTGCTCAATGGTATCTTTATCGTCGCTGATTAATGTATTTAAGTCATCGGGATCAAAGCATACTTCAATCGATTTCACAATTTCCTCTAATCTTGTATGTTCCAACATATACATAATGGTTTGAGCTTTTTCCTTTTGTGTTTCATCTTCAGGTTTCAAGTAAATACTTAGTGAAGGATTTTTTATTTCGCTTGATAACGATAATATTTCTTCAATTCTTGGCACACCACGAGTAACATTAGATTTTGACGCTACACCAGCAAAATGAAAGGTGTTAAGTGTCATCTGTGTGGATACCTCACCAATACTTTGACCCGCAATCATACCAACCATTTCACCAGGGGCTACAATGGCTCTTTTATAGTCAATAGTAATGGTGTCTAATAATAATGTCAATGCAGCCTTATTAAAACGCTTTATTATAAGTAAATCCTTTGGTGATAAATAATAGTAGAATAATGTCTTGAATAGCTCGGTAGGAGGACTGTAATAAATTTTTTTCAAATTATTATAACAACGTTCAATCATTTCAAGTGCTTCGAAGGGTGTAATATCTACTAATGATGAAATAGTGATATTACATTGCCCTTGAATATTATTAATAACATAGGCGAGGGCTACTGGACAACTCACAGATGAATCACTCTTATTTTTGAATACGTGTTTAATGATGGATTCGCGATTTTTTATCATCATATCAATGTATTCTTGGGTTTTATCCATAAATTCTTTGTTTTGTTTCTTGTATCTAGCAAGAGTATTCTTTAAGAATATGTTGCTCAGTGTTTTTACACTGCCCTTTTCCTCAGGAATAAGATAATGGGCATAAATATCTTGCGTACTCATTGAAACAATTGGGATATGTTGGTCTTCACATTTCGTAGTATCAATATTATCGTCACCGTAGCAAAATTGTACTATTTTATTTTTATTGGTTCGAATCGTCATATCATATGCTACCATTAAATCTTCTAGACCCTTGATGAGTCTTCTTTGGATATAACCAGTGGAAGAAGTTTTAACGGCTGTATCTATCAAACCTACTCGACCACCCATTGCGTGGAAGAATAGCTCTTGAGGTGATAAACCATTAATGTATGAACTTTCTACGAAGCCACGTGCGCCGGGTGAGTCGTCGTATTTGGTGAAATGTGGAAGTGTTCTATTTTCAAAACCATAAGGGATACGTTTGCCGTCTACGTTTTGCTGACCCAAACAAGAAATCATTTGGGAAATATTTAAATCTGAACCTTTTGAACCAGCATTTACCATTATAACAAATCTGTTGTCTTTGCTCAGGTTTTTAAGACCGATTTTACCGGATTCTGATGTGGCTTGATTTAAAATACTATTGACTTGTGTCTCGAATTCTTGCTCATTTGTCTTACCTGTATTATTTTCAAATATTCCGATTTGAACTTGATCTATTAAATTTTTAACGTCAGTCTTCTTCTTGGTAATAACCTGGACTATTTCGTCGTTAGTCTTTTGGTCCGAAATCAAATCACTTATTCCAACACTGAATGCAGTTGATTTCATATATTCGGTTACCACGTTTTGTAAATCATCTACAAATTTGGCTGATGCGAAATTTCCAAAATCGTTACAGACTCGTTGCAGTAATCCTTTTGTTCTTGCACCCAAAACACTTTTGT
>JACCDO012278083.1_pt1 | contig 31863 bp, 29 predicted proteins | sample 7446101 | NCBI WGS metagenome assembly JACCDO01 (sample SAMN15323440, study PRJNA562643) | freshwater metagenome | isolation source: river surface water | place: USA:Blue River Watershed | collected 2017-08-16 | reverse complement strand
TAAAGACGCGATTCGATTTACACCAGCAGGAATACCGGTGATGCATTGCCAGCTAGAACATAGCGGCCAGGCAAACGAGGTAGGAGTGGCAAGGAAAATTCAGATGAACGTTGAAGCCATCACAATCGGTCCGATACAAAAGGATCTAGAGCGAATGGATTTAGGAGCTGAGGCAGTGTTTGAGGGATTCTTAGCAGCAAAGACTCTACGTAATCAAAAACTGGTTTTCCATATTACCCATATTCAATTAAAAAATTAAAGAGGAAATCATCATGGCGTTTGGAAAGAAACCCGATTTCAAAAAGAAACCAGCTCAGAACCCATTGTTCAAGCGTAAGCGTTATTGCCGTTTCACAGTTGGTGGCGTTGAGCAAATCGACTACAAAGATGTAGATACATTGAAGGACTTCATTGGCGAGAACGCCAAGATCACTCCTGCTCGTTTGACAGGCACAAAAGCAAAATATCAGCGTCAGTTAGATACTGCTATTAAGCGTGCTCGTTTCTTGGCTTTATTGCCATTCTCCGATCAACATAAGAAATAATTGGGAGCCCTCAATGCAAATCATTCTTTTAGAAAAAGTAACAAACTTGGGCAACCTCGGCGACGTAGTACGCGTTAAAGACGGTTTTGCTCGTAACTTCTTAATCCCACAACGTAAAGCTCGTCGTGCAACTGAAGCAGCTATTGCTGACTTTGCGGTTCGTCGTGCTGAGTTGGAAAAATTGGCTGCTGAGAAATTGGCTGCTGCACAAGCGGTTGGCACAAAGCTTAAGGACTTGGTTCTCGAAATTGGTCAAAAAGCAGGTGTTGACGGTCGTTTGTTTGGTTCCGTAACCAACCACGATATTGCTGATGCTCTGAAGGCTAAGGGATTTACGATTGAGAAATCTTCAATTCGTATGCCTACTGGCCCGTTGAAAATGGTTGGTGATCACCCTGTAGCGGTTGCTGTTCATACCGATGTAGTGACTGATATCACCATTCGTGTAGTCGGTGAGCAAGCTTAAGTTTTAAATCTGTAAACTAGCCTTATGGCTGAATCCCGTTCACGTTCCGTTACGCTGAATCCCGGCATGATGGGTTCTGGGGATGCAGTCGTGCAGGCTTTAAAAGTTCCGCCGCATTCTGTAGAAGCCGAGCAATCCTTGCTCGGTGGTCTACTGATCGATAACACCGCTTGGGATCGCCTGGGTGGCGTGTTAACTGATAAAGATTTCTATCGCCCTGAGCATGCTTTGATCTACAAGGTCGTTGCGCGTTTGGTTGGCGACAATCATCCTGCTGACGTTATTACTGTTCATGATGCAATTAAATCTGAGCAGGGTGGCGATTTGGTTAGTGTTGATTACCTCAACTCATTAGCCCAAAATACTCCTAGCGCTGCCAACATTAAAGGCTATGCTGATATTGTTCGTGACCGCAGTATTTTGCGCCGCTTGATTGAAGTTTCAGACAACATTGTTAACTCAGCTTTTGTTCCAGAAGGTCGTTCCGTTAGAACGCTTCTGGATGAGGCAGAGTCTCGTATCTTACAAATTGGTGAAGAGGGTAGTCGCAAAGCAGATTACCTTGAGATCGAACCACTCTTGCGCTCAGTTGTTGCTCGTATTGATGAGTTATACAACCGCCAAGGCGGCAGCGATATCACTGGTATTGCCACAGGCTTCATTGATTTAGATAAGCAAACGAGCGGGCTGCAAAAAGGCGATTTAGTGATCGTTGCTGGAAGACCTTCAATGGGTAAAACCGCATTCGCACTAAACATTGCTGAAAACGTTGCGCTTGCAGAAGGCTTGCCCGTCGTGGTGTTCTCAATGGAGATGTCAGGTGAGCAATTGGCATCACGTCTTCTGGGTTCAGTAGGACGTGTTGATCAATCTCGTATGCGTACTGGTAAGTTGCAAGATGATGAGTGGCCACGTGTTACTGATGCCATTGCCCGTTTAAGTAATACCCAGATTTTGATTGATGAGACTGGTTCTTTATCCAGCTTAGAGTTGCGTGCACGCGCACGTCGCATTGCTAGAAACTTTGGCGGGACTCTTGGTTTGGTGGTGATTGACTACTTGCAGTTGATGAGTGGCTCTGGTTCAGAGAACCGGGCAACTGAGATTTCTGAGATCTCTCGCTCCCTCAAGTCACTTGCAAAAGAATTGCAGTGCCCAGTGGTTGCACTCTCTCAGCTCAATCGTGGCTTGGAGCAACGCCCAAATAAACGCCCAATCATGTCCGACTTACGTGAGTCAGGCGCGATCGAGCAAGATGCCGACTTGATTATGTTTATTTATCGTGATGAGGTTGATCACCCAGATACAACTACCGATAAGGGTATGGCTGAGATCATTATCGGTAAGCAGCGTAATGGTCCAATTGGTACAGTGAGGTTAAGTTGGCAAGGGCCTTATACCAAGTTCGATAACTTAGCGATGGGCTCAATTGGGTATTCTTCCGGCGGTTACGAGCCGTTCTAAAAAAATTCTTACTTAGAGCTTATACGGCGAGCTTCAGTAAACTTCGCCGCCCAATAGGGCGACGTAATGTAGTCTAGTCTTACCGTTCCGCCCGCGCTCGGGGCATGTACAAATCTGCCTTGACCCACATAGATTCCGGCGTGTGAATACTTTTCCCCAGTGGTATTAAAGAACACTAAGTCGCCTGGAGCTGGCGGCTGACCCTCAATACTTTGACCTTTAGTGCTCATCAGCTGAGTAGTCCGCGGTAAATTGATCCCGGCCGCTTTGTTATAGACATAGACGATTAGGCCACTGCAATCAAATCCACCTTTTGGATTATTACCACCATAGCGATAAGGGACATCCACCAAGCCAAGCGCTGCAATTGAAATATCTTCAGCGCCTACGCTCGTATCTTCCTTAAATTGTGAAACTTTAGTCGCGCTTGATTTTGTGCTGATGGGGCTGCATCCGCTTATAGCTAAGGCGCAAATAAAAATGCCGCACCCGACAAGAGTGCGGCATGAGACGGATTGCTTAGAGTGCGTCAGCAGCATGATCCGCAAGACGTGAACGCTCACCGCGGGCCAGGGTAACATGGCCACCATGACGCCAGCCTTTAAAGCGATCAACGACATAGGTCAGACCAGATGAGCCTTCAGTTAAGTAAGGCGTATCAATCTGCGCAATATTACCTAAGCAAACAATTTTAGTTCCTGGGCCCGCGCGGGTTACCAGGGTTTTCATTTGCTTGGGCGTTAAGTTCTGCGCTTCATCAATAATCACAAACTTACTGACAAAAGTTCTGCCGCGCATAAAGTTCATACTTTTCACTTTAATACGGGAGCGGATGAGTTCTTGGGTTGCAGCACGACCCCATTCACCAGCATCATCGTTGCGTTGCAGAACTTCGAGGTTGTCATCAAATGCACCCATCCATGGCTGCATTTTCTCTTCTTCGGTTCCTGGCAGGAAACCAATGTCTTCACCAACCGGAACAGTAGCGCGGGTAATGATGATCTCGTTATAGCGCTTGCTATCGAGTACTTGCTCAAGGCCTGCCGCGAGAGCCAAGAGGGTCTTGCCAGTTCCAGCTTGACCCAATAGCGTTACAAAGTCGACATCTGGATTCATGAGCAAGTTCATGGCGAAGTTTTGCTCACGGTTACGCGCTGTTACGCTCCACACATTATTTTTCTGGTGTGAGAAATCCCGTAGAGTTTGTAAGAGGGCTGTTTTGCCATTAATTTCTCTGACGTGTGCGTAAAAAGGTGTTGAACCGTCGGGATTTTCTTGATAAACAAATTGATTGACCAACATGCTTGGCACAGCAGGGCCAGTGACTCTATAAAACATCGTGCCAGACTTAGAGTCTGACCAACTTTCCATATCCTTGCCATGTTTTGGCCAGAAGTCTGCTGATAGGGCCATGACTCCGGAATACATCAAGTCACGATCTTCTAATACTTGGTCATTGAAATAATCTTCGGCAGGCAAACCTAGTGCACGCGCTTTGATGCGCATATTGATATCTTTGGATACCAGAACGACTTCTTGGCCATTACGAGTCTTTTGTAGCTCGCTCACGACTGCCAAAATCATGTTGTCGCCCTTGCCTTCAGGAAGACCTTCTGGCAAAGCTTGAGTAGATAGCTTGGTTTGGAAGAAGAGGCGACCCGAAACATCTTGGTTACCAAGCTTATTCAGTGGAATACCTTCATCTAAGGTACCGCTGGTGCCGGCAACCAATTGATCTAAAGACCGGCTGACAGTACGAGCGTTACGGGCTACCTCAGTCATCCCTTTCTTATGGTTGTCCAGCTCTTCAAGCGTAGTCATTGGTAAGAAAAGATCATGTTCTGAGAAGCGGAACAAAGAGCTAGGATCATGCATGAGCACGTTTGTATCTAATACGAACAGGCTTGGAGGTCCAGTGCGAATGACGCGCTTAGGTTTAGCTGGCGCAGCAGCCTTATGCTCATTCCGAGCAGGCTCACGATCAGCTTTAATTTTCTCAAGAGCCACTTCTGCTGCAGATAAATCCTCTTCTGCATCATTAGCCCAATCAGAGGTTTCCATCACTACTGGTTTTGCTGGTGCAGGACGTTTCTTTAAATCCGGAGTATCTTTGCGACTGAGTTTTACTTGATCAGCAATTTGAGTTGGGATGGGTGGCAGTGGCATGGACTCTCCTAAAAGAAAAAACCGCCAAGCGGAGTGCGTTGACGGTTTATTACGAAACTAGCTGCATTGAGGTCTAAAAAACGGAGGGGGTTACTCCCCAAACCTGTTCTGAAATATTCAGGTTTCTGATTCAAACGGATTGTCAGACTTTCCCGTCGTTTACGGTGCATATGACTTTACTTTACCCCAAATTTTGGGGTTTGCAAGCACCTCAGAACAAATTTTTGTAAAAATTATTTAGTCGCTTGGGCTGCCTGTAATACCTCTGTCACATGGCCTGCTACCTTAAGGCCGCGCCACTCTTTAACAAGCTTGCCAGAGGAGTCAAATAAGAAGGTGCTGCGCTCAACGCCGCGAACTTGCTTGCCGTACATATTCTTCATTTTCATGACCCCAAAGATCTGACAGAGTTTTTCTTCAGTGTCGGCAACAAGCTCAAAAGGGAGTTGTAACTTACTGCGGAAGTTGTCATGTGATTTGAGGCTATCTCGGGAAACTCCTACCACTAAAGTATTGGCTTTCGTGAATGCTTCAATGTTGTCACGAAATTCACCTGACTCGGCTGTACAGCCAGGAGTCATATCTTTTGGGTAAAAGTAAAGAACCAACTTTTTACCTTTAGCTGAAATTGGAGAAAAGGTCAGTCCCGATGTTGCGGGAATAGCGCACTGAGGCATAGATTGACCGATAGCTACTGTCATGATGATCCTTTGTTATTGTCTCTAGGTTTTATTAACTTGCTGCATGATTCTGAATAATTAATTCACCACTGCGATTGGGTATTTCACCCCAAGTCAGTGGCAGTACGGCTATTTTATCGAGTTGATTGGTGGCCTTCCAAGATTGGTGCAGCTCGCCCATGGTGACTAGGTCGTGGCCTTGGTTTAGCCATCCAGCTAATAGCTGTTCAAATGCTGGCAATAGCTTCTGGCCCTCAAGTTCTGCATGCAGAGTGAAGACTTGATCATTGGGATTGCTTTGGGTGATTTCTAGGAGTTTTTTAACTGCACCAAACTCATCTGCGCCATCAATGCCAATCAATTCATCAAAAGTCGGTAGTGTAGTTGGGTATTGCACATGCTTTGCTTTACCCGCTGGCAAGGCCAATCGATAAGGCACTAGATTTGGCTCGGCTCTGCCATCTGAGGAGTAAGTAATACCCCATTGATCGAGTTGTTCAAAAGCAGCTTCATTCATTTGCCAACCAGCAGCACCATAAGTCAGCGGTGCATGACCAAAAATTTCTGTAAAGCGATCCCAGCTTTTTTGCATCATCGCTTTAGTCCATTGAGAATCTTGAGTGCGGACTGCGTCTTGCCAGGCGACATGGTCCCAGGTATGAATGCCAGTTTCATGACCGGCTTTGTCAACCGCGCGCATTTCTGCTGCAGCTTTCTTGCCAATATCGGGTCCGGGGATAAGAACTCCATAGAGCAGAGTCTTAACCCCGTAGTGTTCTACGACAGAAGTACGGCTGACTTTTTTCAGAAAGCCCGGACGAAAGACTCGCTTGAGTGCCCAGCCGGTGTGGTCAGGGCCAAGACTAAATAAGAAAGTAGCCTTCAGGCCAAAACGTTCTAGGGCACGGGCTAAATTGGGTACACCTTCTTTAGTGCCGCGTAAGGTATCAACGTCTACCTTGAGAGCAATCTTAGCCATGAACCCTTGAACTTATTCTTTATCAACTAAAGAGCGGGCTTTTTCTACATCCTGACGGTAGGCTTCAAAAATATTCTTGAGAGCATCGCCCATCGTAGTAGTAGGCTTCCAGCTCAACTCACTCATGGTGTTGTCAATCGCTGGCACACGATTTTGCACGTCTTGATAGCCTTCGCCGTAATATGCGCCGGAAGTGGTTTCTACAATCTTCACTTCATTTGCGGTCTTTGCGTATTCAGGAATGCTGCGCGCAATCTCTAGCATTTGATTGGCTAGTTCACGAACAGAATGATTGTTCTTTGGGTTACCGATGTTATAGATCTTGCCATTGGCAACACCATCTTTGTTATCAATAATGCGCATCAATGCATCGATACCATCATCTATATAAGTGAAGGCGCGTTTCTGAGCACCGCCATCTACTAAGTTAATTGGCTCACCGCGAACAATATGCCCTAGGAATTGAGTTACCACGCGGGATGAACCTTCTTTTGGTGTGTAAATGCTATCTAAACCAGGGCCAATCCAGTTGAAAGGGCGGAAAAGGGTAAAGCGCAAACCTTCCATGCCGTAACCCCAGATCACGCGATCCATCAACTGTTTAGAACACGCATAGATCCAGCGTGGCTTATTGATGGGTCCATAGACCATATTGGATTTGGCAGGATCAAACTCGCTATCCTCGCACATGCCATAAACCTCAGAGGTTGATGGAAACACCAAATGTTTTTTATATTTAACAGCAGAGCGCACGATTGGAAGGTTCGCTTCGAAGTCGAGCTCGAATACTTTCAAGGGTTGCTGAACATAGGTTGCAGGAGTGGCGATAGCAACTAAAGGCAGGATGACATCACATTTACGAATGTGGTACTCAACCCATTCTTTATTGATAGTGATATCACCTTCAAAAAAGTGCATGCGTGGATGATTGACTAAATCGCCTAGACGATCGTTTTGCATATCCATGCCATAGACATCCCAATCGGTTGTCTCCAGAATGCGCTTAGAAAGATGGTGACCAATAAAGCCGTTAACACCAAGAATGAGTACTTTTTTCATCTTTACTGCCTCGTTTTAATCTAATGTTGTTGCTACTTATTTGTTGGCTGGGAACCATTCCAGGACTTCAACTACCTGGCGATCACCGCAAATGCCGAATACCCGATTATCAACCACTTGGATGCCTTGAACACTAAGATCCAGATTGGCCGGGAGTGGCCCTTTGAGGCTGGTTCTGGCTACCATCATGGTTTGGCCTTGATAATCTGTGAAGGCGCCTGGATAAGGGGGTGCAACAGCTCTTACTAGGTTATGGACCTGAATTGCCTTCTGATCCCAGTGAATTTGCCCATCCGCAGGCTTTCTGCCACCAAAATAACTGCCTTTTTGGAGCTCATTTGGTTTGCGGGGCACATTGCCCTTAATCAAGTTGGGTAGTGCCTCATGGATGACTGCTACTGCCGCTTCGCTCACCTTACTAAAAACATCAGTAGCCGTTTCTTCCGGGCCAATGCTCACCACAGATTGACCAACGATGTCGCCGGCATCTGGTTTAGCTTCCATGATGTGTAAGGTTGCGCCAGTTTGCGTTTCTCCATGCAAAATTGCCCAGTTCACTGGAGCACGGCCGCGATACTGGGGTAGTAGTGATCCATGCATATTCAAGGCAGCAATCTTGGCGCAAGCCAAAATCGGGGCAGGAATCATGTGACGATAGTAAAAAGAAAAAATGTAGTCTGGTGCTAGTGCTTGTAGTTTGGGAGTTAAATCAACCAATTCAGTTGCGCTAGGTGTGATGTAAGGAATATTTTTTTCTTGGCACAGTTTGGCAACACTACCGAACCAAACATTCTCATTGGGGTCATCTTGATGGGTAACCACCAGATCAACTTGGATGCCTGCAGTTAATAAAGCGTTAAGGCAATTGAGGCCAACATCGTGGTAAGCGAAGACGACTGCGTGCAATTATTTTTTCTCTAAAACAGTTTGCACAACGTAACGTGGACGATTACGGATTTGTTGATAGATTCGGCCAATATATTCACCAAGAAGGCCAAGGCCAAAGAGCATGACGCCAATCAGGAAGAAGGTTAAAGCGAAGAGGGTAAAAACTCCCTCAACCTCAGCACCCAAGACGAAGCGACGTACTAAGAGGTAGGCAAAGAGGCTGCCTGCAGCAAGCGATAACAACATGCCCAGAATGGAGAAAATCTGTAGAGGCATGATGGAGAAGCCAGTTACTAAATCAAAGTTCAAGCGAATGAGTTGATAGAGGCTGTACTTAGACTCACCAGCAAAACGCTCTTCGTGTTTGACAGTGATTTCAATGGGGTTCGCTGCAAAGGTATAAGCAAGCGCTGGAATAAAAGTATTGTTTTCATCGCATTGACGTACTAAGTCAACGATGCGACGACTATAACCGCGCAACATGCAACCCTGGTCCGTCATTGTGATACGGGTAATGTTTTCACGTAAGCTATTCATAGCGCGTGAAGCAAATTTTCTAAAGAAACTATCACGACGATCCGCGCGAATAGTGCCAACGTAATCGTGACCCTTTAATAGTTGCTCAGTTAAAGCATCTATTTCTTCAGGAGGGTTTTGCAAGTCCGCATCTAGAGTAATGATGTATTCACCTTTAGCGTATTCAAAACCGGCCATGATGGCCATGTGTTGACCAAAATTACTGTGGAATAAAACAGCGCGGGTAACGTCAGGGTGCAGTTCAACTTGCTTGGCTAAGATTCCTGCTGAGCGATCTTTGCTGCCGTCATTTACAAAAACGACTTCATAGGAAATATTGCGCTTGGCAGTGACGCCATCCAAAGCTGGGTAGAGGCGATCAAATAGGGCTTGTAGGCCGTCTTCCTCGTTGTAAACGGGAATAACAATACTGAGCTTTGGGTTAGCAACTAAATTTGCAGTCATGCCGCAATTTTGCCTGATTCTTGGGGCTTAGCCCAATTAGGCTAGTTTTTAGAGTGTTTCTTGAGGATTCCAAGCAATCCACTGGCTATACGGCCAATATCTTCATCTGCCATTCCTGGGAAAAGTGGGAGAGTAAGAATAGAGCGGCCAATACGTTCTGCTATTGGCGTATCACTCGTTTTATAGCCTTGATTTTTATAAAGGGTAAATCCAGTAATGGCTGGATAGTGCACCCCTGTGCCAATGCCTAGATCCTTTAACTCAGTCATGACTTGGGCGCGATCGCAATTTAATTGCTCCAGCGGCAAGACCACTTGAAACATATGCCAATTACTATCTGTGAAATTTTCTACTGGTAGTTCTAATTTGAGACTTTCTAATCCAGCCACTTTCAATCCCGCACGAATAAGATCAAAGTATTGGCGAGCAAGCGCTGCACGACGTGTTTGATAGGCAGGTAATTGCTTTAATTGCTGAATTCCAATCACCGCATTCACATCTGTTAAATTATCTTTGCCACCAAGCACATCAACGTCCATTCCATCCATGCCTTGACGAGTTAAACCTTGCAGACGAAATTTTTCAGCAAGTTTGGCTTCATCTGCATTGTTGAGGACTAGGCAGCCACCCTCTACAGTACTGAGATTCTTATTGGCTTGGAAGCTAAAGCTCACTAAGTCACCGAAGCTGCCAATCTTCTTCCCTTTCCATTGAGAGCCAAAGGCTTGAGCGGCATCTTCAATCACGCGTAGATTATGCTGCTTCGCTAGTGAGTAGAGTTGGTCCATATCAACTGGTAGGCCAGCCAAATACACGGGCATGATCGCTCGTGTATTAGGATTGATTGCTGCCACAACTTTATTGAGATCAATATTGCGTGTAACAGGATCAATATCAACAAAAACTGGTTTTGCACCAACCCCTAGGATGACATTAGAAGTGGCCACCCAGGAAATCGGCGTAGTAATGACTTCATCACCTGCGCCAATACCAGCAACTTGTAGTGCAATTTTCATTGTTGCTGTGCCGTTAGCAAAGCAGCGTACAGGGCGGCCGCCAAAGTATTCACTTAGGGTTGCTTCAAACTCTGCCAACTTGGGTCCCGAAGTCACCCAACCAGAGCGCAGTACTTCTGAAACAGCATCAATGGTTTCTTGATTGAAGCTGGGGCGGGTGAAGGGAATAAAGTTTGTCATGTAGACCTATATTACCGCGTCACATTCGTTGCATCGGGATGTTTCACAATCACTCTACGGGAATCACGATCTACTTCTTGCATGGGCAAATTTAATTCTTGGAGTGCCACATACTGCTCTGGGACCATCAAGGCGTAAGCGCTTGGATCCTCTTTCCAGCGGGTAATGAAGGCATCCAGGGTAGGCATCCAAAGCTCAGGCTCTTGGTTGACACCAAATCCAAGCTCATCCGGGGATTCAACCATGATCATCGTCTTACCAAGATAAAACGGCACAGTGTGATCTAAGAGGCGAACAGAGTAGAAGTTAACCTTCTCTGGAATAGATGATTTCACTCGATTGACAAGGTCAATACCAGAAACTGCGCGACCCAAGGTTTCATGACCTGTTCCGGCGATGATGGCGCAGAGAAAAAATCCACAAGCAAAACTCACAATACTTTGAACGCCATTGCGTTTGTTTTGCCAAGCTGCAAATGTACTAAACAAAATAAGTGCAATCAAAGCAGCAATTACCCAATAAGTGTATTGAGCGTAGGCTTCAATCTCATCAGGTCTTGCTTGTTTGCCAATATCAGACAGGAAGAAAAATCCAACACATCCCAAGATTGCAAATCCGATGGTTTGCAATTTCCAAGGAAGCTCCATGGAATTGGTGTGTGCTAGCAATTGATCTAAACGATTACCGATTAATAATGCGAGTGCCGGAAAAATAGGAATGATGTAGCCCGGTAATTTAGAGCGTGAAACACTAAAGAAGGCGAAGATCACAGCAAACCAACATACTAATAACCAGCCACTGGAGAAGTTGCGACGACGCTCACCCCATGCTTGCACAATCGAGCCTGGGATTTGTAATACCCAAGGCAGTATGCCAATCAATAGCAATGGTACGAAGTAGTAAATCGGGCCTGTTCTGCTATGGGCATCCTGTGTAAAACGTTGCAGGTGCTCGTGAATAAAGAAGAACTCTAGAAATTCAGGATTACGCTGAGCAACCAAGATAAACCATGGCGCTGTTACTACCAGAAACAAAATCGTGCCACTGAACAAATGTAAACGTGTCCAGATTTTCCAATCCCAAGTGCTAATAGAGTAAGCAACAAAGACCATTGCTGGAATCGCAGCACCAATTACACCTTTGGAGAGTGTTGCTAGTGCCATGAAGATCCAGCAAGCCCACATCCAATTGCGGCAACTAGATTTATTGCCTGCAGTTTGTGCCAACAATAAGCTGCAAAGCGCCGCCACTAAAAAAGAAGAGAGCCCCATGTCGAGAGAATTAAAGTGGCCGCTAATAACCCACATTGGGCTGGATGCGAGAACAACAGCAGCTAACCATCCTGCTCTAGCGCTGTAGATGCGGGCCCCAGTAAAGCCAATGAATAAAATCGTCAGAAAGCCAGTAAGGGCAGCCCACAAGCGCGCTTGCCAATCACCAATACCAAATACTTGAAATGCTGCTGCAGTTGTCCAAGCTTGGAGTGGTGGTTTCTCAAAATACTTATAGCCGTTATAGCGCGGTGTTACCCAATCGCCAGTGACCAACATCTCTCTGGCTATTTCTGCGTAACGTCCCTCATCGGATGGAATGAGGTGGCGATAATTCAGTGTGCCAAACCATAAAAAGGCATAAATCATGAACAGCAATAAAATTTTGCCGGGATGCAGTGCTGAAGATTGTCGAATTTGTCCAAACTGCATTAGTTTGGCTCCACGATTAAGGCCAGTAGAACTTGACGTCCTTCGCCCACCAAAATATTGTAAGTTCGGCAAGCTGCCTGAGAATCCATGATTTCAAAGCCAATTTTGGCCAAAATCAGAGATTTGAGGAGTTCAGGCTTAGGAAAGCGCTGTTTATTGCCTGTTCCAATCAGAATTAATTCAGGCTTGAGATCAACCATTTGCGCGAAATGGGATGCGTCTAGGCCTTCAAATGACTGGACTGGCCATTCAGAAATTGCCCCGTCAGAGCTCAATAAGACAGCATGGGCATATGGGGTCTGGTTGATCTCGACGTAGCCATCTCCATAGCCGGTGATCGTACTGGCTCCAGAATGGGGGTCAGATTGAAGCTTCAAGTGGACTCTCTGTCATAATTATGTGGATTATAGCTAGCTGTTTTTTCCAAGATTTCAAGAACTTACCCTTTAATTTATTGTGAAGCCCATCCAAAAGTCCAAAAAACTCGATAACGTCTGTTACGACATTCGTGGGCCAGTGCTTGAGCTCGCTCAGCGCATGGAGGAAGAGGGCCACAAAATCATCAAATTAAACATCGGAAACGTAGGGGTTTTCGGTTTTGATCCTCCTGAAGAAATTCAGTTGGACATGATTCGTAATTTGAGCAATGCCTCAGCATATTCTGATTCCAAAGGTATCTTTGCTGCTCGCAAAGCGATCATGCAGTATTGCCAAGAAAAAGGTATTCAAGGTGTGGCACTGGATGACGTGTACACCGGCAATGGAGTTTCTGAACTCATCGTACTTTCAATGAATGCATTATTGAATGATGGCGATGAAGTATTAGTTCCTGCACCTGACTATCCGCTGTGGACTGCTGCAGTAAGTTTATCTAGTGGTACTCCAGTTCACTATCTTTGCGATGAGTCAAAAGACTGGGCGCCAGACTTAAATGATCTGCGTAAAAAAATTACACCGCGTACTAAAGCGATTGTGGTGATTAATCCAAACAATCCAACCGGTGCAATTTATTCAAAAGAAGTATTGCTTGAGATGGTAAAAATCGCTCGTGAGCATGGTTTGATTTTGTTTGCTGATGAGATATACGACAAGATGTTGTACGACGCAGAGAAACATATTTCTCTTGCATCCCTATCTACTGATGTGGTCACCATTACTTTCAATGGCTTATCCAAGAACTACCGTTCCTGCGGCTACCGTGCGGGCTGGATGGTGGTTTCAGGCGACAAAGAAATGGTGCGTGACTATATCGAAGGTCTCAATATGTTGGCCTCAATGCGCCTGTGTGCAAACGTGCCCGGTCAGTACGCAATTCAAACAGCACTTGGTGGTTACCAAAGTATTGATGACTTGGTAGGTGAGGGCGGTCGATTAGCAAAGCAACGCGATCTTGCATGGAAGCTCATCACTGCTATTCCCGGGGTGACTTGCGTTAAACCAAAATCTGCTTTGTATTTATTTCCAAAGTTAGACCCTGAGATTTATCCAATTGAGGATGACCAACAGTTTGTTGCCGATCTTCTCAAAGAGGAAAAAGTATTGTTAGTGCAGGGCTCTGGTTTTAACTGGGGTAAGCCCGATCACTTCCGCGTAGTGTTCTTACCTCATGAGGATGTGCTCACAGAGGCGATTGGTCGCCTTGCGCGTTTTTTAGAGCGTTATCGTAATAAGCATAGCCGTATGGCTTCTCCAACTGCAGCAAAGGCATCATGAAACCGATTCAAGTAGGTCTATTAGGTATTGGCACCGTTGGTGGTGGAGTATTCACAGTTCTCGAGCGCAACCAAGATGAGATCACTCGTCGCGCTGGTCGCGGCATTCGCATCAATACAGTTGCTGATCTCAATGTAGAGCGTGCCAAAGAAATCGTTCAAGATCGTGCGCAAATTGTCAATGACGCTCGCGCCGTCATTAATAATCCTGAGATCGATATCGTCGTTGAGCTCATCGGTGGCTACGGTATCGCTAAAGATTTGGTTTTAGAGGCTATTGCTGCAGGTAAGCACGTTGTTACGGCTAATAAGGCCTTGATCGCCGTCCATGGCAACGAGATTTTTAAAGCCGCTCACGCTAAAGGCGTCATGGTTGCATTTGAAGCTGCAGTTGCTGGGGGTATTCCTATTATTAAGGCCTTGCGTGAAGGCTTAACGGCTAATCGTATTGAATGGATCGCCGGCATCATTAACGGTACAACCAATTTCATTCTTTCTGAGATGCGTGACAAAGGTTTGGACTTCGCAACAGCTCTCAAAGAAGCGCAACGTCTTGGTTACGCTGAAGCAGATCCAACATTTGATATTGAGGGTGTTGATGCTGCTCATAAAGCAACCATCATGAGCGCAATTGCATTTGGTATTCCAATGCAATTTGATAAAGCACATATCGAAGGTATCACTAAGTTAGCCGCAATCGATATTCGTTATGCCGAGCAATTAGGCTACCGCATCAAGTTGTTAGGTATTGCTAAGAAAACTCCAACTGGTGTTGAGTTACGCGTTCATCCAACTTTAATCCCAACTAAGCGTTTGATTGCTAACGTTGAAGGTGCTATGAATGCTGTACAAGTATTCGGTGATGCTGTAGGCACAACTTTATACTACGGTAAAGGTGCTGGTTCGGAGCCAACTGCGTCTGCCGTAATTGCTGACTTGGTCGATATCACTCGTTTGCTGAGCGCAGATCCTGAACATCGCGTACCATATCTGGCTTTCCAGCCTGATGCTGTTCAAAATACTCCAGTACTACCTATCGGCGAGATCACTACCAGTTACTACTTGCGTATGCGCGTAGCTGACCAAGCGGGCGTATTGGCTGATATCACCAAGATCTTGGCTGCGCATGGTGTTTCAATTGATGCGCTCTTGCAAAAAGAAGCTGATGAGGGTGAAAGTCAAACTGATTTAGTTGCCTTAACGCATGAGACTAAAGAGAAAAACATGCTTGCTGCTATCAAAGAGATTCAAAATCTCAAAACGGTAGATGGCGAAGTGGTGAAGATTCGTTTAGAAAATCTGTCTTAAGTAAAACTGATGCGTTACCAATCTACTCGTGGCAATAGTCCACAACAATCCTTCTTAGAAATCCTCCTGGGTGGATTAGCGCCGGACGGCGGCCTGTATTTGCCAACGCAGTATCCACAAGTCACTCCTGCACAGTTGGATTCTTGGCGTGGCCTAACTTATGCTGATCTTGCATATGAAGTCTTGAGCCTATATTGCGATGATATTCCTGAGACTGATTTACGTGCACTCTTGCGCAAAACATATACCGAGCAGGTTTACTGCAATGGTCGCCCTCAAGATAATGCCAAAGACATTACACCTTTGCATTGGTTGGGCGAAGAGCATGGCACTCGTATTGGACTTTTAAGTCTTTCAAATGGTCCCACCTTAGCTTTTAAAGACATGGCCATGCAATTGTTAGGCAATTTATTTGAGTACGCATTAAAGCGTGCTGGTCAAAAACTCAATATTTTGGGTGCTACTTCTGGTGACACGGGTAGCGCTGCTGAATATGCCATGCGCGGTAAAGAGGGTGTCAAAGTATTCATGCTGTCTCCGCGCGGCAAGATGAGTTCCTTCCAGTCAGCGCAAATGTATTCCTTGCAAGACCCTAATATTTTCAACTTAGCGGTTGCTGGGGTGTTTGATGATTGCCAGGATATCGTTAAGGCAGTAAGTAATGATCACGTCTTCAAGGCCAAGAGCCAAATTGGCACCGTGAATTCCATTAATTGGGGCCGGGTAGTTGCTCAAGTGGTGTATTACTTCCAAGGTTATCTCTTGGCTACCAAGTCTAGCAATGAGAAAGTTTCATTTACTGTGCCATCAGGTAATTTTGGTAACGTTTGCGCTGGTCATATTGCTCGCATGATGGGTCTACCAATCGAGCATTTGATTGTTGCAACTAATGAGAACGATGTACTTGATGAGTTCTTCCGTACTGGTGTATATCGCGCACGCAAATCTGCTGAGACATTACATACCTCTAGCCCATCAATGGATATTTCTAAGGCAAGCAACTTTGAGCGCTTTGTATATGACTTCATGGGTCAGGATGGCAAGGCTACTGCAGCCATGTTTAAGAAGGTAGATGAGACCGGTGGCTTCGATATATCGAAGAATGCTGTCTTTAAAGAACTCGGCAAGTATGGCTTCCAGTCTGGTCGTAGCACTCATGAAAACCGCCTCGAGACTATTCGTGATATCGACAAACGCTATGGCGTAATGATTGATACTCACACTGCGGATGGTGTCAAAGTGGCGCGCGAGCATTTGCAAGCAGGTATTCCGATGCTGGTATTAGAGACTGCGCTACCAATTAAGTTTGAAGAAACCATACAAGAAGCCTTAGGCCGTCCAGCTGAGTGCCCATCTGCATTTAAAGATATTAAGTCCAAGCCACAGCGTGTAGAAAATATTGATGCTGATGTCAATCAGGTCAAAACATTCATCACAACGCATCTTAGTTAATACATAAGCTCAATGCCATGACTAAGCCTCCAATGTTGACTGCCCAGCAGGCCTTGGACCATTTGCTTTCTCATGCCAAGCCAGTATCCGAGACTGAAAGTGTTCCAATGCAGGCGACATTAGGTCGCGTTCTCGCAGAAAACGTCAATAGCCTTGTTGATGTACCTCCACTTGATAACACCTCGATGGATGGCTATGCGGTACGAACAGCTGATACTCAAACTTCCGGAAGTATTTTAAAAATTGCGCAACGTATTCCTGCGGGCTCGGTTGGAACAGAGCTCCAGACGGGAGCTGCTGCCCGCATCTTTACTGGCGCACCAGTTCCTCCGGGTGCGGATGCCGTAGTGATGCAGGAAGATTGCGCCATTCCTGAGGGATCGACTGATCAGGTGCAAGTCAATGTTGTACCCACAGCAGGGCAATGGATACGTCGCAGAGGTGAAGACTTAACGAGCGGTAAAACCGCCTTAACTGTAGGAACCTTTTTGCGCCCGCAAGAGTTAGGGGTTGCTGCATCTGCTGGCTTAACTCACCTAAACGTTAAGCGCAGAGTGAAGGTAGCTACATTCTTTACAGGTGATGAGCTAGCTCTGCCTGGTGAACCACTGAAGCCTGGCGGAATCTATAACTCTAATCGCGACACTTTACTGGCTTGTCTTAAATCATTGGGGTGTGATGCAACTGATTTAGGAATTGTTCCTGATCGGCTAGATGCAACGAAAGCTGCATTACGCACAGCAAGCAAAGATCATGATTTGATTATTACGTCTGGCGGTGTATCGGTTGGTGAAGAGGACCACATTAAACCTGCAGTGACCGCTGAAGGTCGATTGGATTTATGGCAGATTGCCATTAAACCTGGGAAGCCTTTGGCGTTTGGTGCAGTCCGTAAATCAGAAGAGCCGAAAGATGGTGAGGCATGGTTTATTGGTTTGCCTGGTAACCCAGTCTCCAGTTTTGTAACTTTTTTGCTATTTGTAAGGCCATTCATTCTGAAGCTACAGGGTCGAAATAGTGCACCACTCCAGTCTTACACAATGCGTGCGGATTTTGATTGGTTAAAAGCCGATCGTCGCAATGAGTTCTTGCGCGTCAAGCTCAATGGCAATGGCGGCTTAGATTTATTTCCCAACCAAAGCTCTGGGGTGCTCACTAGCGCCTCTTGGGGTGATGGTTTAGTGGATTGCCCGCCAAATCAGCCCATTAAATCTGGTGAGCTAGTGAAGTACATCCCTTTTGATGCACTTCTTAAATAATCGGTTTACGATTCCTTTATGAAACTTGAATTACGATTTTTTGCCTCTTTGCGTGAAGCCCTTGGTGTTTCTCAGGAAAACATCGTCATACCTGATAGCATCAAAACGATTGCAGATCTCAGGGCTCATTTAGTTCAACGCGGTCATCCTTGGTCTGAAGTATTGGCTCAGGGCAAAGTATTGCGCTGCGCTCTGAATCAGGTGATGGTTGATGCGAGCACTCCCTTGCAAGAAAATGCAGAGGTTGCTTTTTTCCCTCCAGTGACTGGTGGCTAATATGCCAATCCGAATTCAAGAAAAAGATTTTGATATCAGCGCTGAAATAGCTGCGCTGCGTAAGGGTGATCCAAGTATTGGCGCAGTAGTGACTTTCTTAGGTACTGTGCGTGATATGAATGACGGCAGTCAAGTGAAGGGTATGACCTTAGAGTATTACCCTGGCATGACTGAAAAGTCCTTGCAAGAAATCCTAGATCAAGCTAAGACGCGTTGGGATATCTATCAAACTTTAGTCATTCATAGGGTTGGCCCAATGCTACCGGAAGATCAAATTGTTTTAGTGGTGGTTACCAGTGCTCACAGAGGTGAGGCATTTGCAGCTTGTGAGTTCATCATGGATTACCTCAAAACCGCAGCGCCATTCTGGAAAAAAGAAGATACCCCTGAGGGTGCTCGCTGGGTCGATGCCCGCGTCACTGACGATGTTGCCATGGCACGTTGGTCGAAGAAGTCAATTTAACTACTTTTAAAAAATCCTAACTTCTCAGATCTGGGAAGTTGCTTCAATTTCGCCTCAGCTTTAGATGCCTCTGATCGATCAGGGTGCTCTTGGGTGGCCAGTAGGACAACTGGTCTACGAGCTCTTGTATAGCGAGCGCCTTGGCCCAAATTATGAGCTTCTAGACGATGTTCTAGGCGGTTTGTAATGCCGGCATAGTAGGTGCCATCTGCGCATTCGAGGAGGTAAACAAGCCAGGTCAAAATGGGGGTAAATTCCCTTAAAAAGTGGGTGTAAAAGTCTTGAAATCCATCATATTGCCCTTATATTCTATAGATAGATATATGGAGTGCAAAAATGAGAATAGATAAGTTAACTACTAAATTTCAAGAGGCCTTAAGTGAGGCCCAAAGTATCGCTTTAGCTAAAGATAATCAATATATTGAGCCGGCTCATGTGTTGCTGGCAATGTTGCGTGATTCTGATGGCGCTGCCAAGAGTTTATTAACCCGTGCCGGCGTCAATGTCTCAGGTCTTGAAAAAGGCATTGAGAAGAGCATTGCTAATTTGCCTGAAGTACAAGGTACTAGCGGTGAGGTTCAGGTCGGCCGTGATTTAAGTAATTGGCTCAATCTTTGTGAAAAAGAAGCCAATAAGCGCAATGATCAATTTATTGCTGGTGAATTATTTTTGCTAGTAGTAGCTGATGACAAGGGCGAGCTCGGTAAAGTGGCTCGTGAAAATGGATTAAATCGTAAATCGTTAGAAGCGGCTATTGATTTAGTGCGCGGAGGAGAGTCAGTGAATAGTGCAGATGCCGAAGGTCAACGTGAGGCCCTCAAAAAATACACCGTCGATTTAACTGACCGCGCTCGTATGGGCAAACTTGATCCTGTGATTGGTCGTGATGATGAGATTCGACGCACCATTCAGATTTTGCAACGACGTGGCAAGAACAACCCTGTGCTCATTGGTGAGCCTGGTGTTGGAAAGACCGCCATTGTTGAAGGTCTAGCTCAACGCATTGTGAATGGCGAAGTTCCAGAAACCCTCAAAAACAAGCGCGTTCTTGTCTTGGATATGGCCTTGCTATTGGCTGGCGCTAAGTACCGCGGTGAGTTTGAAGAACGTCTCAAAGCCGTTCTAAGTGACGTTGCTAAAGACGAAGGTCAAACCATCATCTTTATTGATGAGATTCATACGATGGTCGGTGCCGGTAAAGGTGATGGCGCAATGGATGCTGGCAATATGCTCAAGCCTGCTTTGGCTCGTGGCGAATTGCATTGTATCGGTGCAACTACATTAGATGAATACCGCAAGTACATCGAAAAAGATCCTGCACTAGAGCGCCGCTTCCAAAAAGTGATGGTAGAAGAGCCTAGTGTTGAAGCAACGATCGCGATCTTGCGTGGTTTGCAAGAGCGTTATGAGCTTCACCATGGTATTGAGATTACTGATCCAGCGATTGTGGCTGCTGCAGAGTTATCGCATCGCTATATTACGGATCGCTTCCTGCCAGATAAAGCTATCGACCTTATTGACGAGGCTGGGTCACGTATTCGGATGGAGATTGACTCCAAGCCAGAGGTAATGGATAAATTAGAGCGCCGTCTTATTCAGCTCAAGATTGAGCGTGAAGCTGTCAAGAAGGAAAAAGATGATGCTTCTCAAAAGCGCCTTAGCCTAATCGAAGACGAGATTAAGCGCTTAGGTGCGGAGTACGCCGACTTAGAAGAGATCTGGAAAGCAGAAAAAGGTGCCGTATTAGGCGCCGCAAATCTAAAAGAAGAGATTGAAAAAGTACGTGCTGACATCGTGAAGCTGCAGCGTGAAGGCAAGCTTGAGAAAGTTGCCGAGTTGCAATATAGCAAATTGCCAGAGCTGGAGGCTAAGCTCAAATCTGCTGCCGCAGCTGAAGCTAAGGGCGATAAAGATGGTGTTGTGAAGAATAAACTTCTTCGTACCCAAGTTGGCGCAGAAGAAATTGCTGAAGTAGTGTCTCGTGCTACTGGTATTCCGGTATCAAAGATGATGCAAGGTGAACGCGACAAGCTTCTGAAGATGGAGGAGTTGTTACATAAACGTGTGGTTGGCCAGGAAGAGGCTATTCGTGCGGTATCGGATGCGATTCGTCGCTCTCGTGCTGGCTTAGCCGAAGAGAATCGTCCTTATGGCTCTTTCTTATTCCTAGGGCCTACTGGTGTTGGTAAGACAGAGTTGTGTAAGGCGTTGGCTGGCTTTCTATTTGATAGCGAAGATCATCTCATTCGCATCGATATGAGTGAGTTTATGGAGAAGCATAGTGTTGCACGCTTGATTGGTGCACCTCCAGGTTATGTTGGTTACGAAGAGGGTGGTTACCTAACCGAGCAAGTACGTCGTCACCCCTATAGCGTCATCTTATTTGATGAAATTGAGAAGGCGCATCCTGATGTCTTTAACGTTCTCTTGCAAGTATTGGATGATGGTCGTTTAACGGATGGTCAAGGACGCACTGTCGACTTTAAGAATACGGTGATTGTGATGACCAGCAATATCGGTTCTCATTTAATTCAGTCGATGACCGATAAGAAGCAATCAGAAATTAAAGACGCTGTATTTGAAGAACTCAAGAATCATTTCCGTCCAGAGTTCTTGAATCGCATCGATGAGATTGTGGTATTCCATGGCTTAGATAAAGGCAATATCGCCAATATCGCTAAGATCTTGCTGAAGAACTTGTCTGATCGTTTGGCAAAAGTCGATATGCAGCTAGAAGTCAGTGATGCAGCCTTGAATAAGATTGCCGAAGTTGGCTTTGACCCTGTCTTTGGAGCAAGACCACTCAAGCGCGCTATTCAGCAACACATTGAGAACCCTGTTTCAAAGATGATTTTGGAAGGCAAGTTCGGACCTAAGGATGTGGTGCCTGTGGATGTGGATAAAAAAGGCGATTTCAGCTTCACACGCTTAGTTCATTAAGTATTGCTATGCAGTAATACAGATAGTTTTGCAGGAATCTGCCTGCGCCAGTAAACTCGGTACATGACTGTTGCGCTCACAAGTGGGCGTGCCGGTGATGTCCGGGTTATTGGTCTCATGAGTCTGGCTCACGGCAGTTCCCACTTTTTTCATTTGATTCTGCCACCCATGTTCCCATGGTTGAAGGATGCTTTCGCTCTGAGCTATGCTGAACTTGGCTTGCTCATGTCGATCTTCTTTGTTGTTTCTTGTATTGTGCAAGCAGCTTCAGGGTTTTTAGTAGATCGCATTGGTGCCAGACCAGTTTTATTTGCTGGTATTGGCTTGTTAGCACTCGCGGCATTAACGTACTCACAAAGTAATAGCTATCTTATGTTGATAGTGGGTGCAGTAATAGCGGGATGTGGTAACGGCATTTTTCATCCGGTTGATTACACCCTCATTAACCATAAAGTATCTCCACCGAATTTACCCTACGCCTATTCCATGCATGGGGTTGCAGGATACCTCGGCTGGGCTGCTGCACCAGCTTTTATGGTTGCAATTACCCAGTTATCTGACTGGCGGATAGCTTTCTTATGTGCGGCATTATTAGAAGTTGTAATTCTCATAACTCTTTGGGTAAATAGGGAATACTTGCTTGATGATGTTAAGGGACGGCACGCAGAAAGCCATGCGAGTGATCGGGCTATAAACCCCGGGGCAACGCCAGCAAGCCCGTTCGCCTTCTTAAAATTGCCTGCAGTTTGGTTGTGTTGGATTTTCTTTTTCTTCAGTATGGCCTCTACCTCTAGTTTGCAATCCTTTGCACCTAGTGCGCTTTTTGGAATTTACCAGATCCCTTTGAACGTGGGCAGCTATTACATCACCTTATTAGCACTAGGAAGTGCTGCTGGTGTTTTGTTTGGAGGCTTCTTGGCTGCTAAGTTACAAGCACCAGAGCGCATTGTTTCAACATGTTTATCAATGACGATTGCAATGTGTTTGTTGCTTGCTACTGGATTAATGTCGCTTGCATTTATTCCCATCATTTTCTTTTTCATTGGGTTTGGTTATGGGGTTGTCGCACCCTCACGTGATCTTTTAGTAAAGCGAGTTACTCCTCAAGGTGTAGCAGGGCGAGTCTACGGAATTGTTTATTCTGGGATTGATCTTGGTGCTGCAGTTGGCCCCTTTATCTTTGGATTCTTTATGGATGCTGGACTGCCTACTGCGCTGTTCCTGGGCATTGTGTTGTTCCAACTCACCATTATTCCGACTGTCTTTAAGGTCTCCTCCAGCTCCCGACCTAAATCCGCTTGATAGTCCTATGACTTTTCATAATGTGAAAAGTCATTACGCTGCGTAAAATGCCCTGCAATAACTTGTAGCTTGCGTCATTCCAATCAGTGAACCTTAATTCCACAATATAAAAAATTGAATTTAAACCCTTGTTTTTAATGATTTAATTATTTTTATCTAGGTCTTAAATAACGCTTGCTTGCTTTTCCTAACTGTCTAAACTCTTATATAAGACATAAGACTTGAAGAAGTCTTTAAGGTCCAAAAATTTGAAGTACTTGTTTAACTTAGGGAGAAAAACATGGCAGATCGCAAAGCAGAAATTGCAGCAATTCAAAAGGATTGGGATACCAACCCACGTTGGAAAGGTATTACCCGTGGCTATACAGCGGAAGACGTTGTACGTTTGCGTGGCTCATTGAAGATTGAGCACACTCTTGCTAAACATGGCGCAGAACGTCTATGGGAGCTGGTAAACAACGAAGCTTACGTAAACTGTTTAGGTGCCTTGACTGGTGGTCAGGCAATGCAACAAGTGAAGGCTGGCGTACAGGCAATTTACTTATCTGGTTGGCAAGTAGCTGCAGATGGTAACTCCTATGCTGCTATGTATCCAGATCAATCTTTATATCCAGTTGATTCGGTTCCTAAGATGGTTGAGCGTATTAATAACTCATTCCAGCGCGCTGACGAAATTCAGACTGCTAAAGGTATTAATAAAGGTGATGCAGGTTACATCGAGTATTTTGCTCCAATTGTTGCTGATGCTGAAGCCGGTTTCGGTGGTGTATTGAATGCATTCGAATTAAGCAAAGCATTGATCAAGCAAGGTGCTGCCGGTGTTCACTTCGAAGATCAGTTATCTTCAGTAAAGAAATGCGGTCACTTGGGTGGCAAGGTATTGTTACCAACCACTGAATCTGTACAAAAATTGATCTCCGCACGTTTAGCTGCTGACGTCATGGGTGTTCCAACTATCATCTTGGCTCGTACTGATGCTGAGGCTGCTGACTTGTTGACTTCTGATTATGATGCGAATGACAAGCCGTTCTTGACGGGCGAGCGCACAGCAGAAGGCTTCTACAAAACACGTAAGGGCTTGGATCAAGCAATCTCACGTGGTTTAGCATATGCCGCTTACGCTGATATGGTTTGGTGCGAAACGGGTACGCCCGATCTGGAGTTTGCTCGTAAATTTGCTGAAGCAATTCGTGCGAAGTTCCCAGGCAAGATGTTGGCCTATAACTGCTCACCATCTTTCAACTGGAAGAAGAACTTGGATGACGCAACTATTGCGAAGTTCCAGCGTGAATTAGGTGCAATGGGTTACAAGTATCAATTCATCACATTGGCTGGTATCCACTCTATGTGGTACAACATGTTCGACTTGGCTCAAGACTATATGCAGCGCGGTATGACTGCATATATTGAAAAAGTTCAAGAGCCAGAATTTGCTGCTCGTGATCGTGGCTATACATTCGTTTCACATCAGCAAGAGGTTGGTACGGGTTACTTTGATGACGTGACTACCGTAATTCAAGGTGGTAAGTCTTCTGTAACAGCATTGACTGGCTCTACTGAAGAAGAGCAGTTCCATTAAGAATCCCTAAGTAGTTTGTAGTAGCAGCGCAGTAAAAAATAAGCCCATACTGCCGCGGCATCTAAATTACCCCACAAGGGTGACTTAGATGCCGTTTTCGTATACATTCTCCCCATGGCAAATTGCACACTTTGTAAAGAAGATCTAAAGCCCGAAGAGGGTCAGTTAATTTGGCGTGGAGATGACTGCCGTGTCATTCTCGTAAATGATTCGGACTTGCCTGGTTTTTGTAGGGTGATCTGGAATCGACATGTTCCTGAGATGACCGATCTGACTTATGGCGAGCGCGAGCATCTGATGACACTGGTCTTTGCTGTTGAAGAGGCTATACGCCATGTGATGCATCCAGACAAAATCAATCTTGCCGCCTTAGGCAATATGGTGCCGCATCTTCATTGGCATGTTATTCCTAGATATAAAGACGATGCCTTTTTCCCGGGGTCAGCTTGGTCCAAGCGGGCACAAGAAACTCCAGCATCTGTATTGCTAGAGCGCACAAGAAAAGCATCTCAATTGTCAGATGCAATCAAGGCAGAAATCGCATCCCTGATTTAAACGAGCTTTTTTAATGCCTCGAGGTATTTGTCAGGGCTGAGCTGCCCACCTTCACGTTGCGCTTCCCACATCGCTTGCCCTAAGCATTCCATGATGAGATGTTGTGCTTCATGCATGGATCCTAGTTTTTGGGATAGCTTGTCTGCAATCTCTTTAATGCCGGGCGGCTGATCGATTGATATCTGCTCGCTAATCGATAGATGCATTGACAGATGGAGGAAGGGGTTCGTCTCGCCGCGCTCAGGCGTGTAGTCTTGGGCTAATGCACCTTCAGGATCCGCAAGTAATACGTGGTATTCGGGGTGCTCTGCCATCCAATCGCCAGCAAGCGTTTCCATTGGATCCAAAATCTGGCCCGTAGTTTTCTTTTTCCAGACATCGCAGAAAAAGCGACGAACTTCTTCTCGAGTTGGATTAAATATCGCCACGAACTTTTCCTTTTCCTGTTTTTTGTTTGAAGCCGCATAAAGGCTCAACAATACATTGAGCGCAATCTGGGTTCCGGGCTTTACAAGTATATCTACCGTGCAAAATAAGCCAATGATGGGCATCTAGGAGATATTCCTTGGGAACGCGTTTTAATAGCTGTTCCTCAACTTTTAAAACATCTTTACCGGGAGCTAAACCAGTTCGATTCGAGACTCTAAAGATGTGCGTATCAACGGCAATCGTAGGTTGCCCAAATGCAGTATTCAGAATGACGTTAGCCGTTTTTCTACCAACACCTGGCAGGGCCTCTAATTCTTCGCGGGTTTGTGGAACCTTGCCATGATGTTTTTCAAGCAAGAGGCGGCAAGTCTCTTGTATATGTCTGCCCTTAGAGTTAAATAAACCAATGTGCTGAATATATGGCTTTACCCCTTCTTCGCCCAGATCTAACAGGGCTTGAGGAGTGTTGGCAATCTTAAATAACTTACGGGTACCCTTATTGACTGATATGTCAGTTGCTTGGGCGGATAGCAATACTGCGATCAGTAACTCAAATGGTGAGCTGTACTCAAGTTCTGTGGTCGGTTTGGGATTATTCGCTTTGAGTTGCTCAAAGAACGCGCGCCTTTTTTCAGGGTTCATCATTTCTTTTGCTGAGCACGCGCGATTGCAGCTGCAATGATGGCGCGCTTACGCTCTTGTTCTTTTAACTGCTCATCTGATGTCGGCTTATCGGCATTCACTACAATTAATTTAGCGGCAGCTTTTTTAGCCAAGCGTTCGTCATTATCTTTTTGCTCTCTATCGAGGCGTTGCTCTCGGTCGTGATAGCGCTGACGTGAGATATCGGCTAGATCTTGTGACCAGGCATTCCAACCGGTTTTATTATCTGTAACATCAATCATGCTGATGCAATCAACGGGGCATGGTGGAATGCAAAGATCACAACCCGTGCACCACTCAGTTAAAACAACATGCATTTGTTTTGATGCGCCCACAATGGCATCGACCGGACATGCCTGAATACAAAGGGTGCAGCCAATGCATTTTTGTGGGTCAATGAACGCTACTGGTCTGGGGCGCTCAACTCCACACTCAGAATCAATAGTGGGATTTAAATCAAATGCATCTTGTGGGTAAATTGGCACCAGAATTTTACTAAGCCGTTTAATACCCTCAATACCTCCTGGTGGGCAGCGATTAGGCAAGGCCTCGCCACTGGCCATTGCTTCAGCATAACCTCGACAATCTGGATAACCGCATTTAGTACATTGGGTTTGAGGTAGGGCATCCTCCAAGCGATTAGAGAGTTCATTCGCCTGTATGATTTTCATGGCTGGATATTAGCTAAAAAAAGTGGGGGCCTCAGCCCCCACCCATTGATGCCTAGTTAGAGCCTTCTAGTTTAGGAGGTCTCGCCTTACTTTTTTTGTGTACACCTTGGTGATCGCGGATAAAGTTTTTGATCTTTGGATAAACCTTATCGCGCCAACGACGACCGGCAAAGATGCCATAGTGCCCTGCGCCAGCAACTTCGTAGTGATCTTTATGTTCTTTCGGGATGCTGGTACACAAGCCGTGAGCCGAACGGGTTTGACCACTTCCAGAAATATCATCAAGCTCACCCTCTACGGTTAGTAGGGCGGTGTGTTTAATGTCATGTGGTTTAACAAGATCGCCAGCCACTTGCCAGGTACCATTCGGCAAAGCATAGTCTTGGAAAACAGTCTTAATGGTGTCGAGGTAAAACTTCGCATCTAGATCTAGAACTGCGTTGTATTCATCATAGAAACGGATGTGTGCATCAGTATCTTGCTCGTCACCACGCACGAGGTTTTGGAAGTAGTCCCAATGTGATTGCAGATGATTTTGTGGGTTCATAGCAATAAAACCAGTGTGCTGCAAGAAGCCTGGATAAACACGACGACCAGCGCCAGGGTAGGTTGGCGGCACTTTGTAAATCACATGACTCTCAAACCATTCGTGCGATTTTTGCTCTGCTAAGTTATTCACAGCAGTAGGTGATTTGCGCGCATCAATTGGACCACCCATCATGATCATGGAGGCTGGGGTTGCTTCACCAGCACTCGCCATCAAGGAAATGGCGCCCAAGGTTGGGACGGTTGGCTGGCAAACAGAAATAACGTGCAAATCTTGAGCGCCAATGACGCGGATAAATTCTTGAATGTAGTGAACGTAGTCGTCAAGACCAAATTCGCCATCTTCAACAGGAACATTGCGTGCATCAATCCAATCGGTAATGTAAACCTTATGATCTTGCAAAAGAGTGCGCACTGTATCGCGTAACAGAGTGGCATGGTGCCCAGACATGGGGGCAACTACTAGCACCACCGGATCGTCTTTGAGGTGCTTGATGGTTTCTACGTCATCAGAAAAGCGCTTGAAGCGAACCAGGTTGCAAAAAGGTTTTGCAACGATAGTTCTTTCATGGATCGCTACTTCCTGACCATGTGCTTTAACAGCGCGAATACCAAATTCTGGTTTTTTATAGTCTTTACCTAAGCGGTAAAGAAGTTCATAGCTGGCAGCTAAACGCTCAGATCCTGGAACCTTAGATGCTGGATTGGAGGCATTGATAAAAGCCTCGGATGCAGCGCGTGCCCATGAGCTCATGGGTTGAAGTAAGGCTTTTTGGAACTCGTGTAACTGATACAGCATATTACCTCCTGTAATTCTCTATAGCCGCCTATTGTGCTTTTTAGGCCAATACGCGGGTGATTGCTTTGGCTACTTTATCAATATTTTTGGTATTGAGAGCCGCGACACAAATACGTCCAGTAGAAAGTGCGTAAATGCCATCTTCCTTCTGTAAGCGTTCAACTTGCTCAGCTGTTAGGCCTGAGTAAGAAAACATTCCACGTTGCTGTTCAATAAAAGCAAAGTCTTGCTTTACACCAGCAGCAGCGAGTTTTTCAACGAGACCATGACGCATTGCTTTAATGCGATCACGCATTTGCGCTAACTCATCTTCCCAGAGCTTGCGCAACTCTGGAGAGTTCAAAACGGCAGCAGCAATTGCAGCGCCGTGAGTTGGAGGGTTGGAATAATTAGTACGAATGACGCGCTTTAATTGCGAGAGCACGCGAGTGGATTCATCTTTACTTTGGGTCACGATCGACAGAGCACCTACACGCTCACCATACAGTGAAAATGATTTAGAGAAAGAGCTTGATACGAAGAAGGACATGCCAGACTGAGCAAAAAGTCGAACGGCGATGCCGTCCTGCTCAATCCCAGATGCAAAGCCTTGGTAGGCCATATCCAAGAACGGAATTAAACCTTTGTTCTTGCAGATATCAATGACTTGACCCCACTGGGCTTCAGTAATATCTGCTCCAGTTGGGTTGTGACAGCAAGCATGCAAAAGAACAGTTGTATTCTTTGGAAAAGATTCCAGAGACTTCACCATGCCATCAAAATCAACACCGCGGGTCTTGCCATCGAAGTAGGTGTATTCGACCACCTCAAAACCAGCAGATTCAAAAATACCGCGATGGTTTTCCCATGTTGGATTACTAATAGCGCAAGGTGCATTTAAGTTGAGGCGTTTAATGAAGTCAGCACCAACACGCAATGCGCCCGTACCACCTAAACATTCGGCCGTTACAACACGACCATCTTTAATCAGCGCAGAGTCTGCTCCAAACAATAAGTTTTGTACTGCGCTGTTATAGGGATTCGGACCTTCAATTGGGATGTAGCTACGAGGTGATTGCTTTGCAACTACCGCCTCTTCAGCTTTAATCACTGCCTTCAGTAAAGGCACCTTGCCTTCATCTGTGTAATACACACCAACACCGAGGTTTACTTTGTCAGGACGTTGGTCTGCAACATAGGCTTCTGTGAGGCCAAAAATAGGATCTTTAGGGGCTAGCTGGACTGAGGCAAACAGGGTCATTTGAGGTCGGAAAAGGTGGTTTAGGGATATTTTTACTATTTAATGACGTTAAATTAAGCTTAATTGTCGGTTTTTGGGGCCAGAGTCAACTATTTCTAAATAAAAACGGCAAAATCATTGTTTGTACAAAATTCGCTGTGAAGAAATCTCACAGATGAAATGATAGCCGAGATGCCCCCTAAGTCCCCCAAAATTGCCACAAATTCTGCAGTCAAAGAAGATCTAAAAAAGCCTATTGCCGACCCATTGGGCGAGGCAGGCCACGACCTAGACCCGGCTAAATTTGTCAGTTTTCCGGACTCTCCCTACCAGCTTTATCAGCCATTTTCCCCTGCTGGAGACCAGCCTCAGGCGATTGAGGCCTTGGTAGAGGGTATTGAAGACGGATTAACCTTTCAAACCCTCTTGGGGGTCACGGGGTCTGGAAAGACCTTCACCATGGCCAATGTGATTGCCAGAACTGGTCGTCCGGCAATTATTTTTGCTCCAAATAAGACTCTGGCTGCTCAGCTTTACAGCGAATTTAGGGAGTTTTTCCCCAAAAATGCCGTCGAGTACTTTGTTAGCTACTACGACTATTACCAGCCTGAAGCCTATGTTCCTCAGCGCGACCTCTTTATTGAAAAAGACTCTTCGATTAATGAACATATCGAACAGATGCGTTTATCTGCAACGAAAAGTTTATTAGAGCGTCGCGATGTGATCATCGTTGCAACGGTGTCTGCAATTTACGGTATCGGTAACCCTGGTGACTATCACAGCATGGTGATGACTCTGCGCCCAGGCGACAAGATGAGTCAACGCGATATTTTGATGCGACTGATCGCCATGCAATACGATCGAAATGAAACTGATTTCAAGCGTGGTGTATTTCGAGTACGTGGAGATACGATTGATATTTTCCCCGCTGAGCATAATGAGTTAGCAGTGCGTGTTGAATTATTTGATGATGTGGTTGAGAGCTTGCAATTCTTTGATCCACTCACTGGCAAGATTCGCCAAAAGATTCCGCGCTTTACTGTTTACCCAAGTTCGCACTACGTCACTCCGCGAGACACTGTTCTCAAAGCAATTGAAACTATTAAGACGGAGTTACGCACTCGTTTAGATGAGTTTGTCAAAGATGGAAAACTGGTTGAGGCGCAACGCTTAGAACAGCGTACCCGTTTTGATTTAGAGATGCTCAACGAATTGGGTTTCTGTAAGGGCATTGAGAACTACTCCCGCCACCTCTCGGGGGCTGCTCCAGGCGAGGCCCCGCCGACCTTGGTCGACTATCTGCCCAATGATGCCCTGATGTTCTTGGATGAGAGCCATGTTCTGATTGGGCAGCTGAATGCCATGTATAACGGCGATAAATCTCGCAAACATACCTTAGTTGAATTTGGTTTTCGTTTGCCTTCAGCAATGGATAATCGCCCGCTCAAATTTACTGAGTTTGAAACGAAGATGCGTCAAACCATTTTTGTTTCCGCTACACCAGCTGACTATGAAAACACTCATCAAGGTCAAGTAGTTGAGCAAGTTGCTAGACCTACTGGATTAGTTGATCCAGAAATTGAAGTATTACCTGCAAGTACACAGGTTGATGATTTACTAAGTCAGATTCATGAGCGCGTCAAAGTAGGCGAGCGCATTTTAGTGACAGTTCTGACTAAGCGTATGGCAGAGCAATTAACAGACTATCTTTCTGATAATGGTGTGAAGGTACGTTATGTGCACTCCGATATTGATACGGTAGAGCGCGTAGAAATTTTGCGTGATCTTCGTTTAGGCGTCTTCGATGTCTTGGTGGGCATCAATTTACTGCGCGAAGGTTTGGATATTCCAGAAGTTTCTTTGGTGGCAATTTTGGATGCTGACAAGGAAGGCTTCTTGCGTTCTGAACGCAGCTTGATTCAGACCATCGGACGGGCAGCTCGAAATGTCCGAGGCAAGGCGATTCTGTATGCCGATCGGGTGACTGATTCCATGAAACGGGCCATGGGGGAGACGGAAAGACGTCGTACCAAGCAAATTGCCTTTAATAAACTGCATGGTATTGAGCCAAAAGGGGTTCAAAAGCGCATTAAGGACATTATTGATGGCGTCTATGACGTCAAAGAGAAGCGCCAGGAGATGCAGGTGGAGCAGGAGCGCGCTCGCTATGAGGATATGAGCGAGAAAGACCTGGCTGGTGAAATCAAGCGTCTAGAGAAGCAAATGAATGCCGAAGCCAAAAACCTGGAGTTTGAGAAGGCTGCCAGCACCCGGGATCGTCTAACAAAAGTCAAAGAAATGGCCTTTGGGGCAAGGTCTCGAGACTCTGTAGCTTAAATTTACTGGATTCCAGAAGGGTTTTTTGGGATAATTCCCGAGCAGTTTGCTAGGTTATATGGTAAAGTTGAGTGGAATGGTCGGGTATTACCCTGCCGACCATGAGCTGTCCATAACAATCCATTACCAAGGTGACATATGAGACTTACAACTAAAGGCCGTTTTGCAGTAACCGCAATGATCGATCTAGCCCTGCGTGAATCGCATGGACCCGTTACTTTGGCTG
>JACCDO011896096.1_pt1 | contig 31879 bp, 30 predicted proteins | sample 7446101 | NCBI WGS metagenome assembly JACCDO01 (sample SAMN15323440, study PRJNA562643) | freshwater metagenome | isolation source: river surface water | place: USA:Blue River Watershed | collected 2017-08-16 | reverse complement strand
TAATTTTGGCATCCTGAAAATTTCTTATTTTAGATAATATATATTGTTTTTTTATAGATTCTTTTTGTTCAATTTCTTCGGGTGTTAGTTTGCCTTTGTATTTATAAAGTAGTAAAATTCCTAAAATTGTAAAAAACAAAACTAACAATCCAATATTAAATAACATATTTTGATGTTGTTCTTTGAAAATATGACACTGTTTAAGAGTTTCTCCAATAAAATATTTAACACCTGGTTCAGTTAGCATTGGTTTAGTATATTCATATCCAAAAGAATTCATTATTATACTATAACTTAAAAAATACCTTTAAAAAACAAAAAAAAATTATACCATTTAACTATATGGATATCTCTTTTCAATCCCTGTTATTTTTTATTATTATTACAATATTATATTTTGCATTTCCCAGCATAGGAAAACCTAAACTAGAACTAAAAGATTTAACTGAAGATGGAGTAACTCCAGAGTTTTATACAAAAACTTCAAGAAGTTTAGTATTTTATTTAGGTGTTATAGTTGTTAGTCAACTGTTCTTAAATATCGGTTACTTAATGGCAAAATGTGGAGGATCTTTGGATAAAAATATTGGTGCTGCTGCTTTATTTACTTTTATTCCGTGGATTCTAATTTTTGGTGTTATGTTAGCAGTATTAATTATATTTCCTGGGTTTAAAGGTGCGTTTGCTGATGTAATTGGATATTATGTTGTTGCTGGAGGAGCAAATGATATTTTTGGTACAATATTGATGGGAACAGATTTAAATGAAATGATTGAACAAACACAAAATGCTGATGAGAAGAACAAACTAACAAAAGCTGCTGAAGCAATAGTTAAAATATGTGGAAATAAATCTATTTTAATAAATCAAATAAATCCAGATAATTTTTTAAAAATATGGGAAACATTAAAACCATTAATGACCCCTGGTTCATTTGAAAATGGTGAAATTAAACAGCAATTATTAGATTTGGTTGTATTAAAGGATAATATAGGTGAAGCTTTCTGGTATGTGTATACAGCAATATTAATATCATCAATAGTTTATTATAATTTAGCAACACGTGGTTGTGTTAAAAGTGTTGATCAAATAAAATCAGAACATGATGAATATATTCAACAGCAGGAAGCAGCAGCTCAACAACAAGAATTAAATAATTCAACAACATATGTGGTGTCATAAGTGTCGGGTTACATTTCTTTAAGTTAAAAAATAAATAATATAATTTTTAACTTAAAGAACATACTCTCATATAATTTTTGGATATGTCAAATAATATAACACTAATACATAAGTCAGTATCCCTAAAACTATTGAAAATAACCATAATGGCAAAATTGTCTTATTTTTATAACCCACTCCAAATTCCCTTAACGAACCATCATTATTATATAAAAAACTTGGTTTAAGCATTTGAACTATACTAAAAATCACTAAAAATATTACTATTGAGACTAAAGTTGTATTATTTCTTGTAAATGTTCTTAACATATATATATTATATTTACTTTTTTTTATAATATATATATACTATTACATCTTAATAATTTTTTAATCATATTCACCAAAATTTTCTACTTCTTCTCCCCATGGATCACCGTCGTCATAATCATCCGTTGGATTCATATCCATTGCTATATCTACTTCTATCTCTCTATCTGTTACCATTTGTTCTATAGCATCCTCTAATTCCATATCATCTCCTGCTTGTCCTCTTCTTCTTAATTTATTTTGAATCTTTGCTACATTTTCAGCTATATGTTTATCATGTTCAAAATGTTCTGGGTCATATTCTTTTATTCCTTTTGACATTCCTAAACTATATAATGGACCTAGTTTATGATGTTTTAAAATCGTATCTACTGCTCTTTGTTCATCTGACATATCTTTTAACTTATCCGTAAAATCATACTTTTCTGCTTCTTTTAACTTAAACACTTTATCTTCTACATCTTGGTATGACACATTTATTGTTTTCTTTGATCTCATCATTATTTGTAAATATGATACTAACAATTTTGCTACTTCTTGATTTAATTTCATTACATCACCTTCAATAAATTCTTGTTCATCTTCTGTAAATCTTAATTGTTGTTCAATCAAAAAATCTGCTGAAAATAAATCCGATTCTCCTTTATCTGGATTAACTAACATTCTTGTTACCATTCTTGGATCTTTTGTTAAATACATATAATCTGTTAATACACTCAAGAAATAATATTCATACAATAAAGTTGTTGTACGTTTATCAAAAACATTATATATTTCTTTATCGCCTATTTTAATATTTGTTAGTATAGGTGTATTTTGAGATAATAAATAAATTCCTCTACTCTTTGTCAATATTTCATTTAATACATTTTTTACAGTCATATCTCCATAAAATTTTTCAATTGGTTTATAAAAATCAGATACCATTTCTCTTACATCATTTGCATGGTCTTGTGATAATCCCCAATATTTTGGAGGCTCAATTGTTTGCATTCTTTGATTTACTATCATTGAAGGAAACACTATTACAAATAATTCTATATAACTCTTCATAAAATTTATATAATTATATAATCCATCATCTGATATTTTAATATCGGCATTTCTAGGATTTTGATCAAAACTCCATATACTTATTTGTTCTATAAATCTTGTTATATTTCTCAATTCAGCTGCATTAATCTTTGCTTTTAATTTAATAAATTCCAATATTTCCTTTCTCATCTTATCAATTGATGTTTGAAGATAATCTTTTAAACTTCTCATTTCACGAGTATCTTCTTCAATAGTTATATCATATGTTTCTACTAATTGTTCAAGTTTTTGTGTAAGTGGTTTTGGAACATTTTCATCATTTTCTTCATCTAATTTAATTAAAAGTCTCTTCAAATTATTTACACATGTCATATTTGTATCTCCTAGTGATATTTTAATCACATTATTTCTACTAACAATTTGAAATAAACGCAAAAATTGTTCCTTTGTATAGTTTCTGCCATCTCTTTTTAGTTTCGCTATTTTTTCTTGAATTGTATCCATTTTCTTTAAATAATCAGGTTTATCAACACAAACTGTTGCTAATTCTTCTGATAATGGTATTGAAGATTGAAATTTACATAATACTATAAAAGCTTTGTATATTGTTTCTTCACTAAAATCATTTGATAAAACAGGAAATATTCTCTTCGTATTTATTTCTGAAAGCATTATAGCACTTTGCGTTAAAATTTTAATATCATGTAGTAAAGCAGTTAAACTTAATACTGTATTATTGTATACTTCTATATTTTTATCATCATTTATAAAATATTCAATTGCTGTAACATTTGATGCTCCAGATTCATTACAACATGCGTTATCCATAAATAACTGACCAGCTGACTTTAATAACAAGTGTTTCTTTTCAACTATTTTTTGAATTGCTTCTTGAATTGATAATGAAAAAGCTATTATTTTTGAATTTACTACTAACAATTTCTCTAATTGTCTGTTATTACCTGAATATAACTCATTTTGTAACTCTTCGGTAAATCCTTCTGATACATTTTGAAGATGATTAATATGAAATCTCTTTAGAGGAGGTAAGAAATTTAACCATTTTGATAGGTCATGTTCTTCTGGGATAAAATCTTGAGGATTAACTAACAAATACTCTGTCTTTTCTTTTATTTTTTGTTCAACCTCTCCATTTTGCAATAAATATCTTACAATAAATAGCTTAAGTTTTTCAACGATTTTTTCCTCACTTTTTGGTAATACATTCCAAGGAATAGTTGTAGGATCACGACTTTTTAATGCTACACATGCTACATAATTAATTGAACTATCATCTCCTTCACCTTCAAATGGAAAACCAGAAAATGAACGCACACACCCTGGAGCAGTTTTACGAGTTCTTATTGGAGGCATACTTGTTTGAATACCAATTAAATAAGCACCAAGAGTTAAATATAAAATTGTAGACGCATATAGTGTTCCATATGATGGTAGTTTTTTACCCTTCTTTGCTGCTTCTTCTTCTCTTTTTCTATATGCTGGTTCCTTCTCAATAATCTTTGTATCACTCATTAATTCTGTTACTACACGTATTATAAAATCTCTTGATTGTTCTATATCTATACCCATGTTAGTTGCCAATATTGATACCACATTTGAAACAATTGCTCCTTCAGGACTTAAACGTTTTTCTTTTATTTTTTCTTGTTGTTTTTCTAATCTAACATCAGCCGCATCTTTTTCGATTATTTCTCTACTTTTATCAATAAATCCTTCTTTATAACCTTCAGAAACATCAAAATCTATTGGACAGATTACTTCACCACTATGTTCATCTACCCAAGCATCACCATCATCCGAAATTTTTCCAATTGTTCTCTTTAAATCATTCAATACATCATCATATTTACTGTTATTATTGATAAATGTTGAAGCTAAAATATAGTGAAATTTTGGTAATAATTTGGTGTTAGTATCTTTACAATATAACCACCATTCATCTTCCATTTCACCATCAACTATATTTGGACTTAGTGGATTACCTTCATAACAATACATTGAAACAAATCTAACAATATCTGTTTGTCGTTTTATAAAGTCATTTTGACCCATGATTAAATCACGTAATTTAGTGTATGGTGATATTTTCTTACCTTTAATGTCATCTTCAATAGATAAACCCATATCATATTGATAATTATTATATTTTAATATATTTGTTTTCTTAAGCTGTTGAAGTCTACTAAATAGTGTCTTAAAATACTCAAGTTTTGATGTAATAACTGTATTTAATTCGGCTTTTGATATATCATAATTTTTATCAAATTGATCAATAATTTGTTTTAATGTTTGTTGAATAATTGAATCTTTTGATACCTCAGTTGATTCACATTTATCTTCACCTTTTTCAGCGGCATTATATACACAACTATAATCAATATTACATAATACATCATCATCTTTAATAAACGCTTTTGGTTCAACTTCTTTATCTAAAACCCATGTTTCATTATTTCTGACATAATATTCCATTTCATCTGCTCCTTTTTCACCATGTATCGTCTCAAAATTTGTTATTAATAAAGCATAATCTCCCTCTCTAACTTTCTTCGCTTGATTTACCAATGTAGTTGCCATATATTCAGCTGATTCCTCATCCATTTTATCCTTTTCTTTAAATTTATCAGTCAAAAAGACTATAAAATCTTCAGCAGATAAGTTATCACGCTCTTTTTTATATTTCTCCTCAATTATATCATAATTCGTAGTATCAAACTCTTTATCATAATAAACTGCTTTATCATTATCAGCTAATAATGTTTCAGGTGAATAATATTTTTTAGCAATAATATAAGAAGAGCATTTATCATTTTTTTTATCTTTTTCAATAATTTCTTTCATACGATCTTTATCATTATTAAATACTTGAGTTAAACTTTTTGGAAACATAAGCTCAATATTTGTAAATGCTACAGCTGTATTAAATAAATTGCCATAATCTTGTACAGTTACACTTTTTAAGAATTCAGAACCACTAATTGTCATATTTGGTTCATCATATCCATAAGTTTGTTTAATTTCTCTACCTAATATTGCTTGTTGATAAGTTCTACCTCCATCTAAAATAGTGAATAATGGATTACTAAAAATATAAGCACCTTGTTCAGCTCTTCTCCCCAACCTATTTTTAAAGTATCTTAAAGAAGAAAATGCCATTCCACATTCTTTAAATTTTGCATTATATTCTTTTATTTTTTCATATAAAAAACTATTTATTTCTTTAAGCTGCATATACGTTAAATCAATTGGATAAATCATAAATGGTTCTAAATAATTAACAACATCAACCAACGATAATCTACCTTTAATATATTTTTTAACAAGCGAGAATAAAATTCTTATTTTTGGTATGATTGTTCTTAAAAATATTTTATAAATATCCAAATTTGTTAGTTCTTCTGGTTTTTCATACTCACTCAAATCTAATAAATATTGTTTAATATTATCAACAAAATTTGAATCATCATACTCTATTTCATTATCTAATCCATCAATAGTAATTCTGGTTAAATCAGTTCTTTGTTTAAGAAGTTGCCAATAATTTAAAAAATGAAGGTTAAGATTTGCTTTAACTAACAAATTACTTCCTGGTAAATTTACTTGAGAAAAACGTACAGTTGGTTCAGGAAGTGTAATGATAGAATTAATTGATATTGGGTCATTAGGAGTTACCTTAACACGATGAGCTATTAAATTTTGTCCTTTAAAACTACTAGCATGTAATTTTTCTAAAGCTAAGTTATATCTTTGTATTATAAATCTTCTATTATTTATTTCAGAGTTACCAACAATAGTAGAATATAAATCACCCAAATTATCAATAATAGCATTAATATTTGTTTCAACATTGCCTTCAATAATAATACCATTAGGTTCTGCAAATACATCATTTACAGAATCTGGATTTACTGAATAAAATGGTGTCATATATTTATCAAAAGTTTGATAAGTAAAACTTGAATAACGTGTTGTAAGATTTCTTGTTGATTGTCGTGTAATATATAAAGAAGACATTTCTATTAAATCATTATTTAAATTTAAGGTCTCATAATCATCATAACGTTTATATTCAGGAGTTTTACCTGTTGGATATATTTTTTTAACATTTTTTGCAACCATCATAATCCAATACAATGTATTTTTAAATTCAGCTAAATATTCTGCTAATGGTCTATCATCCGCAGTTCGTTTAATTATGCCAGTAATATTCTTATTTTGATCAAATGTTGAAGAAATTTCACGTAATTGTAAAAAACGTGTAATCATTGTATGAATACTATTTAATACATTGTTAGTTCGTTTATAATTTGGAATTGTTGAAATCATCTCTTCTAAGAGATCACTCGTTTGTGTTTCAATATTATATCTATATTTATCCTTATCAATAGCCACAAATTCTTCAACTTTAATTATATCCCCAAATTCAATATCATCCATATCAAAAAACATTCGTTGAATCTTTTCTTTTACAACTGTTTTTGGTATTTCTTCAAACGGTTCAACATCTTCTTCTATTTGTTCTTGTTCTCCAAGTTCAACTAATTTATCTGCTGATACTTCTTTTGGTTCTTCTATTGGTGGCCTAATTTCAAATGTTTCAATTGGTAAATCTTCTGGAATACCCTGATAAGCAAAATTAATAAATATAGTATCATCATCAGTTGTTCTAACTTCAATCATATCCTCTTGAATATCCGTAATTTTTCCTGTAATTACAGTTGGAATGTCTCCCCCGAAGTAAATATTAATCCAAGTTCCAGGTAATAAACCATTTTGTCTTGCATAACCATTTTCTGGATTACTACTAATAACTTTAATAGATTTAATATTTCCATCACCAATCATTCCATCAGGAGATATTTGTAAAACAGTTTTTTCAAATGTTTCACTATTAATTAATTTAATTTTAGTTGGATCAATATATTCAATTAAGAACACATTATTATTAAGTATTTCATTTGTTGGATCAGAAATTAAAATGATATCACCTAATTTTAATAAAACTTCGGCCTTAGTGGGTTCACTAACCTTTATGTCTAATTCCTCTAATTTTGATTGTTCATCAACTTCTGGATTAATAACTACTTCCTCTTGTTCTTCTAAAACATCTTCACCAGGATTTGGATTCTCAATGTCTTCCTGTATTTTTTCTACTTCTTCTTTTTCAATTTGTTCTGACATCTTATATTTAATGTAGAAATTTTTATAAATCATTAAATCTCAAAATAATATTTTAATATTAATTAAATAGTAAAATATTAAAACCTATTACATAGATTTTACGTATATGTTATTTTAAGTTTCTAAAATAAATATATTGATAATGAGTTTAAAGACTATTTATAGTTATATACTAAAATGGATAGTCAAATTACATACAATCTATCATCCATTCCTGGATTTAAAAATGTTATTGAAACTGGAGAAATTCCTCAAGAATTTCAAAAATATTATACATTGAATCATTATTCTACTAAAGCAAATGAAAAATATACAATTGTTAGATATAGTAAAGAATTTCTTCGTCCAGATCTTGTAGATTCTTATGGTCTGTTGCGTTCAGTAATTTTATCAGGACCAAGAGTAGTATCCTTTGCGCCACCAAAATCATTAACTGGTGAAAATTTTATGTTAAAGTATCCAACAAAGTCTGAACATATTGTTGCCGAAGAATTTATTGAAGGAACAATGATAAATGTATTTTTTGACCCAACATATGGAGTAAATGGTTGTTGGCAAGTTTCTACACGTAATACGGTAGGGGCTGAAGTATCATTTTATAAATGGTCAAATATGACATTTAGTCAAATGTTTTTAGAAGCATGTATAGAAAATAAATTTAATATTCAGACGTTGAACCCTAGATATTGTTATAGTTTTGTTCTACAACATCCTGCTAATAGAATTGTTGTTCCTTTTAAGAAGCCTCAATTATTTTTAGTAGCAGTTTATGAGATTATTCAAAAAGATTCGGATGTAAAAATTATTGAGCAAAATTTGTTTGAAGTGAAGACAGGTGGTCTATGGTATATGACTGGTGTAAAATTCCCAGATGTATTTGATGCTCCATTTAAAACATATTCAGAATTAATTGATAAGTTTGCTTCAGGAAATACTCCATATGATGTAATGGGTGTTATTGTAAGAAATACACAAACTGGAGAAAGAACTAAATTTAGAAATCCAATTTATGAAGAAGTTAGACATCTAAGAGGAAATCAACCAAAGCTTCAATATCAATATTTATGTTTGAGACATGCTGGTAAATTGCCTGAATTTTTAAAGTATTATCCAGAGACAAAAGAGGAAATGTCAAAGTTTAGAGATCAAGTTCATATGTTTACAGAAAATCTTCATAAGAACTATATTTCTTGTTATGTAAAAAAGGAGAAGCCTCTAAGAGAATATTCGGTTCAATATAAAACTCATATGTTTAAGATTCATGAGCATTTTATAAATGATTTGAGACCAAAGGGTCTATATGTTACAAATACTGAAGTAATTAAATATGTTAATAATTTACATCCATCTCTATTGATGTATTGTTTGAATTATAATATGAGAAAAAGAATGGTAGATACAATTAAGGCTCAGCCTGAACAAACTTAAATAAAAAAATACAAAAAAATAATATATATTTTAAAAGGTATTTAAAGAAAAGCATTCGGTAAAGACCATTAAGTTAAAAAATAATATATATTATTTAAATTTTATAACGTGTAAAGAATTTTAATACCTAACAATTTTGTCTTGATCCATCAAAACAACCTTGAACTCCTTTTATTTTTTTAATTGATTCATCAATTGATGCAATTAACATTGTTTTAACTGATGAAACACCCTTTGTACTATCTTCTAATGATACTCTTAATATACTATCACTATCATGTGGATGAAGCTTTTTAAATCCAACATAATTTATTGTTTTAAAATCTGTATAAAAGATTTTGTATAATTCGTAATTTAATATATTTCCAATTGTATAATCTTCATTAACTAATGTTATATCATAACATGCTTCTAAAATATTATCTGAAGGCTTTATATCAATTTCATCCGTTTCTATTAAATTTTTTAACTCTTCTAACTTTCTTAATAAAATTTTACACGATTCAATAATTATTTCTTCATTGCTATAAATTCCAACTGATTCAATCACAAAATCAAAGCTATTCTTAATTACATAACGCATACCTTCTAATAATTTCCAATTGGCTGCTTCAAATTTAATTTCATCTTCCTTTTTTCCTTCATCTTTCCACTTTTGTTTACGAATTTCTACTTGTTCTTCCATTTTTTCAAAATCAGGTGTGCAACCATAAGAACAAGTTCCAGTAACATTAAACATACTATCATCACGAGCTTTTCCTTCTGAAAACTTACATGTTAGCTTAATTCTTTCACCAGGAATTTCATCTGAAATCTTGGGTCTAAGGCGAAGAAAGTCAATATAATATTCTCCACTTCCATTAGGAGGAATAAATGGAGGAAATATTTTCTTCACTTCACCATCTTCTAAATACTTGTTTGTTTGAGTATTTAGAATCTTAAAATCTTTAGTTGTTACAATCGTTGTTGTATCAGTTTTATTTTCAACATCTAATTCAAGAAGATAATTATTAACTGAAGTTTTATCCATATTGAGATAATCCATATGAATAGGAATACAACTTAATCTCTGCTTTACAATTTCATTATTTAGCCGTGAAGTATTTATAGTAATATTGGCATTATTTTCCTCATATGGCGTTGTCTTAAAAACAACAATAGGAATATCTGATAATATAGTTCTTCTTATGGCATTAACATAACTAACATCTATATTAGATATAGTGAAAGTCATTCTTCCATCCTCTTCCTTTAAATTATCGATCTTTGACATCATTCTATCTATATATAATTGTATATTTAATATTGTATTAAATATATTTCAATTTTTTTAATATTTTTAAATTATCTTAATTAGTTAAAAATCTATAGTAAAAAACTTAAGATAAAGTAAATGAGCTGTATATTATACTATAGCAATTTTTGTGAACCATCAAAAAAATTATTACAGACCGTAAGTAAAACACAAAATGTAAATAATATTCATTTTGTATGTATTGATAAACGTGTTAAGGATGCTAATGGAAAAGTATTTATTATATTGCCAACTGGACAGAAATTAATTATGCCTGAGAATGTTACCAGAGTTCCCGCTTTATTATTACTAAATCAGAATTATAAAGTAATTTATGGAGATGATATATATAAACATTTAAAGCCTCAGGTTACACATGAAATTAAGCAAGCAACACAAAATAATATGGAGCCAATGAATTTCCAAGATGGTTTTGGTGCATTTGGTGGATTTAGCAGTGGCGGAATAGTATCTGATAATTATAGTTTTCTAGACCAATCAGATACTGATTTAAGTGTTAAAGGCAATGGAGGTTTAAGACAAATGCACAATTATGTAACATTAAATGATTCTATGAATTTGACTATGAAACTTCCACAAGATGATTTTGATTATAAAACAGATAAAATTAAGGAAGGAGAGATGAGTGTAGAAGCATTACAGCGACGAAGAGAACAAGAGTTATCAAATATAACTTATAAATAACTATTTAAATACTAGTCATATATATATATATAATGGAATTTCCAACCCCTGAAAAAGGTCAAATAACTGTATATAGTAAAAGTGGATGTATTAATTGCACTAAGGTTAAAGCACTGTTAACAGAAAAAAGTTTATTATTTAATGTTATTGATTGTGATGAATTTATTTTAGAGAATAAAGAAGAATTTTTAGCATTCATTAAAAATATAATTGGAAAGGAATATAGAATGTTTCCTATGGTATTTGATAATAATAAATTTATTGGAGGTTATAATGAAACTGTTAGTTATGTTACAAGTTTACAAGATAAATTATTAGATTTTGATATTGCTGATATTTCTTTTTAAAAATTTTACACATTTGGATATTTTACTTGTTAGTGTTAGGAAACCCCTATTTTTATATAGTAAAAATTATATAAAAATAATTTATTATATTACCTTAATAATAAACAATATTATATAAGTATTAAAAAACCAAAAAAATTGGTTGTCAAATTTAAATGTGTTCAAAAATCTATTTTTTTAGTTGAATTAATATACTCAATTAAATAGAATAACTTATATATAAAAAAATAAGGAAAATTTTTATCTATCAATTCATCTTGTGGCGTTGAACCAAACCAAACACTTGTAAAAAATGGTATATAACAAACTGCATAATATAAATCTTTTTCATAGTCTTTGTATGAATAATTATACACTCCGTATTCAATTAATTTTTTATAGTAATACTCAATTGTTATATTAAAATTTGTTTTAATATTAATAATATCAAAGCTTTCAATTATAAAAAATACTAAGTCTTGACATCCTTTTCCAATAGCACAATGTTGCCAATCAATAAAATATGGCTCATAATCAGAATTAACATCATAAAATATATTTGGTGACTTTATATCTCCATGTATAAAAGTTAAATTATTATTAGATAAATGTTTTTGAATATTTATAAAATTTTTATATATTTCATCACATTTTTCATTCTGATAATTGTTTAATATTTTATGCCAATTATTTTTAAATGTATCATATCTTTCTTCTATAAAATTATATAAAAATGGATAAAATATATCATCAGTTGTACATTTTAATTTTGGAAAAATTTCTTTCAAATTTTTATTCCAAAATTTACTATGTAATTTTGCCATTCTATCTACAATTTTTAATGTCACATCAATGCTTTGATAATTTAAATCTAAATTTATTTTAAACCCCTTTTCTGTTAAATTTTCTAAAACAATTCCAATGGTATTAGAATTATTATCGTTTAATAAATTGTAAAAAACAGGAATTTTTATATTAACATATTTTGAAATATCTGTATAAAAATAGTACTCACGATTATACAAGTCTAATTTTTTTGCAATTTTATTTAATTCATTTTCATTTTTATTTTCATATTTCAAAATTTGTGAATATGTTTTATCAGAAGTAATAATTTTATAACTTACAACATCTGCTATAAAACCACCTTTTAATTTTGTATCATCTAAAACAATATTTTTAATATCTAACATAAAATTATTTTTTTTAATTAGTTCTTTTAAGTAAGTTTGTGTATCATTTTTTTCTGGATTACTTAAATAGTTATCAATATTAAAGTTAATATAATTTTTTATGGATAAATCGCAACCATAATTTATTAATTCATCATTATTATAAATACTTTGGATTCCAATTAAAAATTTAGGTTCTGTACCTTTTCCACTTAATATCCCAGTTTTTGAATCTTCAAAAATTATATATTTATTATTTTTTATGTTATATCGTTGAATTGCATTTTTATAAGGTTCTGAACTAGGTTTACCATTTTTACAATCTTCACTGGATATAATAAAATCTACAAGATTTTCTACATTTATATATTTAATTATTGATTCAGCTACTTTTCTATTACAATTAGTTACAATACATAATTTATGTCCAGATGATTTTATTTTATTAAATAATTCATATAGACCATCAATAATTTTTATATGTTGTATGTTTTTTATAAATAACTCATCTTTTAATTTAGATAAATCTGAAAGAGTTATATTTACATTTTTTAATAAAGTACTAATAACAAATTTATCATTGTTACCTTGTATATATTTTTTAAATATTTCTTCATCTAAATAAATATTATATACTAATAATATTTCATGCCATACATCATAATAAATTTTATCTGTGATGACCAATGTTCCATCTAAATCAAATAAAAAAGCATATGTATTTTTAATATAAGTGTTAACTTCATTAGGCGTTCCTAAAGAAAATACATTATTATCAGATAAATAAAATCCAGTAAATTTTAAAGAATTTTTTATCATTTCTGCTATAACACATGACGTAAAAGGTTCATTTTTAAATGTTATATTGTTATCTATAACGTATTTGCAATAATCATATAATATATTTATATCATTAAATGCATAAGCTCCTGTATTAGCATTATTAGATATCTTTACTTTTTCTGCTATATCAATAATTTCATTTTCATTATTTATATTTATGTATGAATAAATAGAATTATTATCATAATTTTTTCTATAAAATATTATATTATTTGTCGAATTTCTAAATACATCTAAAATATCATAAGTATAAAATGTATCACAATCTAATACAATACTTTTATTATGGTGTTTAAAATTATTTAGGATAATACCTAAACCTATAAATAAAGTTTCAGCTGCTCCTTTAGTATCATTAATTTTAATTAAATTTATAAATGGATATTTTTCAAAAATATGGTTAGGAAAAGCATAATCATCTAAATATTTATTGTAAATAATGAAAATTTTATCATTTTCTGATATTGTTAAATTATCAATAAGATAATCAATCATAAATTTTTCAAATATTTTTATTAAAGGTTTTGGTTGAACATACCCATTCTTAGAAAATCTTTCACCTTTTCCTCCTAATGGAATTATAATATTCATATATAATATTTTGTGTAAAATATTATTTAAAGAAAAACACATATTTAAAATATAAACAACATGACTACTAATTTAGTTACCGTTTTTAATGATCATTTCGCAGAATTTGTAAATGATGTTCAAAGTGTTTTTCCTGATGATGCCGATATTTTAACTGCTAAGAATGCTCTTCTTGCTATTAGAAAAGCTAATCCTAAATTGTTAGTTAGAATTTGGATTAAGTATGTTTATACTCCTTATAAACAGCAAATTGAAGCAGGTGATATTAATTTCTTTTTAACCAAGGATTATTCATCTGATTTGGCTAGAAATGATAACGCTGATAAAATCATGGAATCTATTGATCGTCTTAGAAAACCAGTAAAAGAAATGTCTTCTGAGAATCAAGCAAAAACTATGAAATATATTCAGAATTTATCTAAGTTAGCTATGTTAGTGCCTCAATAACTTATCATATCTTAAAAAAAATTGAAATTAAAATATGATAATTAAAAGTATTTAATCAAATATACAATGGTAACTCCTCTAGAAGTAAATATGGTAACAGTCTATTTTAAGATCCCTTTTACAGATATTACTACATCTTGTGTAGTAGATAATAGTTTAACAACTTTAGAATTTATGAATTTTGTGAATATGGATGTTCGTAATAACTTAAATATTAATCCAAGATATGATATTGAGCTTGTTGAAGTTGGTAAGCCAGCTGGAGAATTAGCTCCATGTATGGAGCCAAGAATTGATGAAACATTGTTACAAAGATATAATGGTTCGCCAAAACTAATAGCATATTATGCTCGTCCTGTTCATCCGATTACGAGAGAATTTGTTCGCCGGGATAATTACGTTGAATGAAAATTTATCGTCTGTAAATTTAATTAATTATTATTTTTTTTACAGCATATATGGTCTCGGAATATTAAAAAATATAAACTGGTTAAAATGTGAGCATAAATAGTAACAAAGTTAGAATCAAAATATTGCCGAAAATTTCAATCACAAAATTTTTTCAAAAAGTAAATTAGGTTTTCGAAAATGGACAAAAAAAAATGTCCAAAATTGAAAATCCGAAAAAAGTTTTGAAAAAGGCCCTCGAAGTCGAGGGTTGTGACGAGAATGCTCACAAAACCGAAAAAAAGTGATAAAAAAGTGTGACGATAATTTTTAAATATTTAAAGAAAACAATTTAGGCGTTTTTTTCTATTTCCATTATATGGAAAAAATGGAAAATTTTTTTGATTCAAAAAACGCCAATTTTTCTTGTTCAGAATGTGACTTTAAATGCTTTAAGTTGAGTGATTGGAAAAGACATGTTAACACCAAAAAACATACCTATCGTCACAATGGAAATTTTTTCAACAAAATGGAAACGAAAAAAAGCGCCGAATACGAATGTACATGTGGGAAAAAATATACGTCTAACTCGGGATTATGGAAACACAAGAAAACTTGTAAACAAGAAAATTGTGACGATACTTATCAAACTATGGATCAACTACCCAAGGACTTCAAAATAACTACACAGATGTTTTATGATTTACTTAAACAAAATAATGAATTACAAAAGAGCCTAATAGCTATGGCAAAAGAAAAAGGACCTACTAATATTAATAATTGTGGTAACAATAATAACAACAAAACATTCAATTTACAAATATATTTAAACGAAACATGTAAGAATGCTATAAATATTAGTGAGTTTGTTAACCAAATACAACTAACAATAAATGATTTAGAAGAAACCGGAAAATTAGGATATGCTGAAGGAATTAGTAGAGTTTTTTTAAAGAATTTAAATGGAATGGACTCCACATCCAGACCTATTCACTGTAGTGATTCTAAAAGAGAAACTCTTTATATTAAAGATGATGACGAATGGCATAAAGAAGAAGATGATAAGCCAATACTAACAAAAGCTATTAAACAGGTTGCTAATAAAAATATTAAACAAATAACTGAATGGCAAAAACTTCATCCTGAATATAATAATCCAGAATCAAAACAAAACGATAAATATATGAAAATTGTTTTAAATTCAATGTCAGGTTCAACTAAAGAAGAAGCTGATAAAAATTATGAAAAGATCATAAAAAATGTCATAAAAGAAACAGTAATTGATAAAAATAATTATAAATAATAATATATTTAAATTAGTTTGATTTAAATATATTTCTTTTACTAAGTTTATAATAATGTCCGAAAAAGAAAAATCTGTAGAAGATTTAACTCCACCTGAAGAGTTTTATAAGATTATTAATGACTTTACCTCTGATATTTTAATTACTTTTCCAGAATATTCAGGAATCATAGCAAGATGGTGGAATAGACCATCAGATAATGTTGAAGAATCTAAAAAAAAAGAAACATTATTTGTATTTAGACATTGTGTAAATAAATTTCCTGAACGTTTTTTTGATATACTTTATAAAAATACTGAGATATTTAGTCCCGTTTCTGAAGTAAGCACCGACTTTCTTCCTGGTATTGTTTTCACACAATTATGGAATCTTGATATTAGTGATAATACAAAAGAAACAATTTGGAAATATCTACAATTAATTTTATTTTCGGTTATTGGTTCAGTTCATACTAGTTCAGATTTAGGGGACACTGCTAAGTTATTTGAAGCAATTAATGAAGAAGAATTAAAGAAAAAATTAGAGGAAACATTGGAAGGAATGCAGAATTTATTTGATGCTAGTGGTTCACCACTTGGTCCAAACGGAATAGATGCATCTTTTAATGGTATTAATATGGAAAATATGCCAAATGCTGAACAACTTCATGAACATATTAATTCTATGATGGGAGGTAAATTGGGTAAATTAGCAATGGAATTAGCAGAGGAAACAGCTAAAGATTTAAATTTAGACATGGATAATACTGGTGATAGCAAAGATGTATTTCAAAAGTTATTCAAAAATCCAGGAAAAATGATGAATATGGTTAAGAATATTGGAAGCAAAATAGATGAGAAGATTAAGTCAGGAGAAATTAAAGAATCAGAACTAATGGAAGAAGGAATGGAATTACTTAATAAAATGAAAAATATGCCTGGAATGGGTGACATGCAAAAGATGTTTTCACAAATGGGTATTCCAGGTTTGGGAAAAGGTGCTAAGATTAATATGGGAGCAATGGAAGCTCAATTAAATAGAAATATGAAAACTGCTAAAATGAAAGAGAGAATTAGAGCAAAAGCAGAAGCAAATGCTAAAGCAAAAGAACAGGCAGCTACAGCATTCTGTAATATGTCAGATACTACAGCACAAATGACTGATGAAGAAATTATGAAAGTATTTAGCACAGGAGAAAAAGTAGAAAAAACTCCTAGAGGAGCAAAACCACCAGAAAAATCAAATAACAAGAAGGGAAAGAAGAAGGGAAAGAAATAATTTAATAAATTTTCATAGGTATAATAGCATAATTAGATATTTCACAATAATTACATAAATTATATTTGTTATAATCACCAGAAGGTATATAACAAATATTTAAATGATCTTTAACAAATTTAGATGTAATATCATTAATATTATTAATTTCAATCATAATAAAATCATCTACAAGAGATGATTCTTGTATACATATATAGTTATATGCTTCATCTAATTTTTCCATGCTTCTAATGATAGAATAGTCATAATCAGAATAATTATAAATAATAATATAAACAGTTTTTCCTTTAATAGTTGACATTTATGATTTAAGTTCGGATATATTAAATGTATGATTTATTTATTTAAGAAAGTAATATAAGTAAATCAATTTTTTTAAAATTCTATAATATATATAATGACAACTCCATTTTGGTCCAATGATCCTACAATATTATTTAATAAGGAAAGTATTTTACAAGTTTGGCCTACTCAACAAATGACATTTGAAGCCAAATTAAATGCAATAAGTAGAATAGTGATATTTATGACTGTTTTAGGATTTATATTCACAAGAAATTGGAATCTAGTAATAATAGGAATAGTAACATTAGCAATAATTTTTACATTATATAAATTAAGAAAACAAAGTCTTGTTAGTTCTTTAATTAAGAAAGAAGGTTTTTCAGTAAATCCATCTATGCAACCATCAGCTTTATCTCCAGCTCCTATGTTAACAGATCCAGTTACATTAAAAAATGTATTGCGTTCAAGTTTTCATCCGACAACTAAGAAAAATCCATTTGGAAATGTATTATTAACTGAAATAAATGATGACCCAAATAGATTAGCAGCAGCACCAAGTTTTAATCCAGATGTATATGATGAAATAGATAAAGCAGTAAAAAAACAAACACAAATGTTAAACCCTGGTATAATTAATACTAACAAACAATTATATGGTGATTTAAAAGATAATTATGATTTAGACAATTCAATGATACAATTTTATAGTATGCCAAATACTAGAGTAACAAATGATCAAGGTGCTTATGCCGAATATTTATATGGTAATATGCCATCAGGTAAGAGTTCTGGTCCAGATGGAGCATTTGCAAGAGTCCAAGACAATTATCGTTATATACTTATTTAAGACCATTAATTATTACGTATTATATATTTATCTCTTTTATAAAACTATTCTTCATTTACTTCAATACAGAAATTATATGAAAAATGTAATTTCGGATGTTTTGTAGAAGTATTATATTGAAGACATTTGGAGATAAAAACATAATAAAATTAATATATAATACTTATATTATATTAAAGATATTTAATATAATAAATAAAAGATGGAATGTAAAATATATAATAGATTTTGGAAACCAAATGATAACGTAAATGAATCTATTAAAAAGTATTGTAATTCAAATGCTTTTTCAAATATTTTAGAAATCGGTCCAGGAGATTGTCATTTTCCTCTTGCAACAAAATTTATTGGATATAATGAAACAATTAAAGACTATATAAATATTGATATTGATGTTGAAAAATTACCGTTTGAAGATAAATCTATTGATTTTATTTATTCTAGACATACATTAGAGGATATACAAAATCCTGACTTTGCAATGAAAGAAATAATAAGAGTAGCAAATTCTGGTTATATTGAAACACCATCACCTATGGTTGAGATAACAAAAGGAGTTGATTTTTCAAGCATATCAACAAATTATAGTGGTTATATTCATCATAGGTATATAGTTTGGTCTAATATAGAAAAATGTGAGATACATTTTTTACCAAAATATAATGCAATAATTGATAATTTTTTCATTTTACACCATTGAAGATTTAAAATAGCACCATAATATATATATATTATGGTTAAAACTAAATCTCATAAAAGAAAACATAATAAAACTAAAAAAAATAAATATATTAAGGGTGGTATGAAAAAACACGCAATAATATCGCAAGATAAAAAATATAGATATCAATTATCTCGTATATGGGACGAAGAAAAACCCAAAATATTATTTATAATGTTAAATCCATCTACTGCTGATGCTGATGTAGATGACCCAACAATTCGTAGAGTTGTTAATTTTGCTAAATCTTGGGGTTATGGTGGTGTTTTTGTGGGTAATTTATATGCTTTTCGTAGCACAGACCCAAAGGGTTTACGAGATACAGATAATCCAATAGGTGAAGATAATATACAACATATACAGAGTTTATTAGGATTAGTAGAAAAAGTTATATATGCTTGGGGTAATAATCAAAGAGAACCGGACTGGTTATGTGATTTAGTTAATAGTCCTTATTGTATAGATGTTTCAAAAAAAGGAATTCCAAAACATCCGTTATATTTAAAAAGTGAATTACAACCTAAATTATATCTAAGAGATTTATAAAAGGTGCGATTTTAAATCTTCAGGGGTGTAAATGAAAATATTTCTAATTTATTAAATAATGAACCTTTAAGTTGGAATAATTATTTTATTTGGAAAAATAACACACCAAAAATAATAATGCATAAGAATGGTATAAATATAAATTCTGATAAATTAGTTGAAGAATATTGTATTTTAGTAAATGAAGCTATAGATACATGTGTGTATAATAATAAATATTTTTATGATAATTATATTTCATTTAATTAAATATAACTGGTTATAATTAATATATCTAAATATATAGCAATAATTAATATGCTATATAAGTTTATAATAAAGTGTTTATTAGATTTTAGTTAATCACTTTAGGGATGAATTTTCAAATCTTCAATGGTTTAAAATAAAAACACTATATAAATTAAATATAATATTTTTAGAAAAATATTATTATAGTAATATATATAAAATGGCTTACGTCTCAGACTTTACATTTAATGGTATGTCAAGAATAGGAAATGACTCTTGCTGTATTGATCAAAATTCTATTCAAAATTCACAAGCATGTAGTTATCTTCTTCAAAATTATTTTGCTCAAGATTGTTCAATGAAAAATGCCAAAGCTTTAGCAGTAACTCAGCCATGTATTAATTATTCTGGTGGTTTTGGAATGGGAGCAGGTGGTTGTAACGTAGATGATAGTTCTAAGCTTTTAATTGGTGGAATTCAAACCCATCCTAAGTCACGTATTGATTTATTTGGTAGACCATTTGCTACTGTTCCATTTTTAGGAAGAGGTTCAGTTGATCCAATTTTAGAATCTCAAATACAACAAGGTGAATCTATAACTAACAAACGCAGTGTTACACGTCTAACAGAAAAGAGTTATTTAAAATATCATACAACTCCTTTAATTCCAGAAGTAAAACAAAATATTCAGAATCCAAGTTTAATGATTGAAGGAATGGCATCAGAAGGATGGATTCGTGGAGGTGTTCCATCACGTGAACTAACAAGAGACCGTGATTTTTACACAACTCATACTGCTGGCCAATCTATGCCTTAAAAATAATATATTTATAAACATACTTAAAGCCCTTTAAATTAAAAATTAAATATATTATTTCATAAAATACCTTTTGTTAGTTTATCTATTTAAAAACAACCTATATTATTCATTATTAATGTCATACAATACTCAATTTAAAGTTAAATATCATGATATTGAACAAGAATTAATCCATAAATTAAAACAAAAAACACCAGAAGAATACGACCCGAAGGTTAATGAAAATTCTGATGACCCGGAGGTTAATGAGTATGAATATTCTAGTAAAGATGTTTTAGATATTTGTAATAAACTTTATAGAGATGAATTTCTATCAGTTTTTGGCGTAGAAGATCTAAATGATGATAAAATTGATAATGGAATCAAATATATTCATAATATTATGATGACTAATGAAAATTTTAAACAACTTATTGATGAAATGTCAAACTTGACTACAACTGAATTTGATAAACAACAACAATTTAGTTCTGAACAAAAGGACAGTCTTAAACAATTAATTTTAATTAGTTTATTTAGTCAAAATTTGTTTTATATTACACACAAATGTATTTGCCAGCAAATTGAAGTTGGTATAATTGATGAAGAATTATTAGTTGAACTTAGAAAACATTCGGTTGAACTATTAAAAAATCAGTTTGGAGTTTAATTTATTAATAGTTTTTTATATATTATTCTTTTATAATTATATATAAATGGCATCTACTCGCAATAAAAATACTCCTGGAAATTATTGTTTAGACCAAAGACAAAATGTCGGAATTGAATCGTGGCAATTATACAAAAATGGAGCAAATGGATACGCATATGATACTAGACTTCCTGGTAATGGATTAAATCCAGGTCAATTACCATGGTATACATTATCACATAATCCTGCAGACATTGAATCTTTCTTATGGGGAATTAATTCAACAAATCTAGTAAATCCTGCTCCACCTTTGACACCAGAATTAAAATGCTTAAAAACAGCTAATGTATTTGAAACTAAACCTGTTATTATGCCTGTTCCACAAGCAATACCCAAATATCAAAGACCTTTTCCAATACCATAAATTTTAGAAGTTTTATAATAATATAATTTAACAATACAATTATTTAGATTTTTAAATTATACTATTATAATAGTATGAGTAGTATTAACGCAAATAATATAAATAGTATTAACGCGACCATAACTAATTTATATGTACAAACTATAAACGGTATCCCTGCTTCTAAGTTTGGAAATTGCTGTTCTTGTCAAGACATATGTCCACAAGAAGATGATTATGGACCTTGTCCTCAATGTCAATCATATGATAATTGTAGTTGTCCAGATGAACCAACTGATGATGGAGGCTGTCCAGAATGTATACCTTATGAAAAATGTAACTGTTCATGTCATGGTGGTGGTAGTGGAGCTCAAGGATTCCAAGGATATCAAGGATATCAAGGATATCAAGGGAAGGATGGTGGAGGAACAGGAGCCCAAGGATTTCAAGGTTATACTGGAGCCCAAGGATTTCAAGGATATCAAGGATATCAAGGAGTTACAGGAGCTCAAGGAGTAACAGGAGGCCAAGGATATCAAGGGTATCAAGGAGTTACAGGAGCTCAAGGATTTCAAGGAGTTACAGGACCTGCCAATACAACAGCAGCTGCGGCAATCACATTTTATTTTGACCCATCATCTGGAGTTGATACTGGTCCTGGAACATATGGAACATTAATTAGTGGTAGTGTTGTTGGTCCTGGATATAATTATTATAATTTTACGCCTACAATAAATAATGGTGCATTACTCTATCCAGTTGATAATTATTTTAATCTTAATGCTCCTGGACAAAATCCATTCGCAAATACTGCTCCATCAGCAGTAGGACAAGGTATAATGAAAACAACTCAACAAATGACAGGATATGTAGCACCATATTCAGGTAATGTAGTTAGAGTGGCTGTTAATTCTGCTTATTCAAAAACATATTTTAACGGCGCTAAATTTGATTTTATTATTTTGAATGGTACAGGAAATATAAGTTGTGGTGGAACAACATGGAGCACTGCATATACAAGTGGACAACAACAATCTGGATGGTCTACAACATTTGCTAACTCAACAAGTTTTACAGCAGGTGATATATTATTTTGTTATATAGTAGATCCAAATAATGATGGATGGGGAGCCCAAGGAGGTATACCACTTGGTTCAGATGATGGATATTTTAATATAACTCTTTATTTAAATTTTAGTTAAAACAAATATAGTAAAAATTATATTATTACAATAAAAATATAATTTTTTAAGCTAAATATTAATATATAATGTCAAAGCAATCACAATGTTTTAATTATTTAAGAAATGATATAAATATGAATATGAATAATTGTAATAATATTATTATTAGAGGTCCACAAGGATTTCAAGGTGTTGTTGGTGTAAAAGGTTCAGATGGAGCAATAGGTGCCCAAGGAGTGCCTGGAAGTTTCGCAGGTAAAGGTGATACGGGTTATCAAGGAGCAACTGGAGCACAGGGATTTCAAGGAGCAACTGGAGCACAGGGATTTCAAGGAGCAACTGGGATACGAGGAGAAACTGGAGCACAGGGATTTCAAGGAGCAACTGGTTCTGGATTTTAAGGAGAAACTGGAGCACAGGGATTTCAAGGAGCAACTGGAGCACATGGATTTCAAGGAGCAACTGGAGCACAGGGATTTCAAGGAGCAACTGGAGCACAGGGATTTCAAGGAGCAACTGGTTCTGGATTTCAAGGAGAAACTGGAGCACAGGGATTTCAAGGAGCAACTGGGATACAAGGAGCACAAGGAGCAACTGGAACACAAGGGTCTCCAGGAGCAACTGGTTCTGGATTTCAAGGAGCAACTGGGATACAAGGAGCACAAGGAGCAACTGGAGCACAAGGATTTCAAGGAGCAACTGGTTCTGGATTTCAAGGAGCAACAGGGATACAAGGAGCACAAGGAGCAACTGGAACACAAGGATTTCAAGGAGCAACTGGTTCTGGATTTCAAGGAGCAACGGGGATACAAGGAGCAACAGGGCCAGCTGGAAATTATCCTGGAACTACATATAGAGATTTAGTTACATTTTCATTTACAAGTAATAGTGGTCTTGCTGGTGTTACATTACCAACAGCAACGAATGTTTTAATATTTTATCAACCAACTAGTTTAGCAATTGCTTATGTAGCAATAAGTTATGCAAATTCATCTGCTTCATCTGTAGATGTATCTTTAGGATTATTTGATATGACAGGAATAGCTTATGATAGTACTTCAACTGGAACTGCTATAGGTCCAACTGCTACATCAACTCCTAGTGGAGGAATATTTGGAGTTATAACAATACCAGGAAGTAAAAATTGTTTAACTGAAGAAAAAAAATACATCAACATTAATACCTGCTGGTCCATATACTACAGCTTCAAACAGAGCAGTAGCAGTAAGAGTATTTTCAAGTGCAAATTCTCGTACACAATTACTAAGTGTATCTATTGGTTTTACTGCAGCATAAATAACAACTATAACAAAATAATAATTGTATAATAAATATAATTTAAAATATAGTATAGAAAATATTATAATATATTATATAATGGCTTTTACAAGATTTCATGATGATGAAGCGAGAATAATAAAACAACTTCAACAACAAACAGACCAAGAAAGATGGTATTTAGATGTTCCAGGAAATGGTGATAAACCATGTTTTATGTTAGACCCCCAAATAATACCTCAAAAATGGGGAGGTAATTTATGGACACATTCAATAGATATACAAAGTTCTCTTTTAGGAATAGATAGACAACTAACAAGAGATTGTGTAAATCAAGAAAAATTTAAACGTCAAACAGTATATGCTTCACCAATAGATTATCCAATATGTGATACATTTTTAACAACAGAACAATCAAGAGCAATAATGCCGGCATGGACAGCTAGAGATTTACAACAAAATCATGCGTACATACTTCCAAATAATCCACAGGCTCATACAGAGATGCCTTTTAAGAATTATACAAGCACAAGAATTTTAGAAAAGGATCATTTTAAGAGAGAATATCAATGTGTTCCTGAAAATAATCAATTTTATACAGTTCCATCAGATGTGTATAACAGTCAGTATAAAGGTAAGAATGTAGTTGGAACCAGTGTTTGTAAAAGTGATTGTTCAAAAATATAATGTTTATTTTTTGATTTAAAGGGCTTTAAGTAGTTTTATAAAATATATATTTTATTTACATATATTTTATGTTTCAATACTTTTTTTTTAAACCTATATATATAATATGGAATTAGCTATACCATTAGTTGCATTAGGTGGAATGTATGTTATTTCAAACCAAAATAAAGATAAAGAAGGACTAACAAAAAAGTCAAATATGGGAAAGGAAAACTTTAACAATATGGGAATTAGAACTAACTTACAAGAAAAACTACCCGAATCTAGATTTAGTAATTATCTTCCTAACACAAATGTTCCTCCACAAAATTATCCCATTATGAATAATAAAGAACTTATTGATACTGTTCAAGAGTATCCTAACCCAAATAAAGCCACAGATAAATATTTTAATCAAAATGTTTATGAACAAAAACAGAGAGCTGGGGTTCCTGTCAGTAATAATATACAACAATTTTTCTCTTTAACTGGTGATTACATGGATACAAAAATGTTTACACATAATAACATGGTCCCATTTAATGGTGGCAAACCAAAGGGACAAATTTACAATAATAATAATGCCGAAACTATTTTAGATAACTATGTCGGAAATGGTTCTCAAGTTATTAAAAAGATTGAACAAGCACCACTTTTTAAACCTCAAGAAAATGTTCAATGGACATATGGTATGCCAGATATGAGTGATTTCTATCAATCACGACAAAATCCTGTCAACAGAAATAATATGGTTAAACCATTTGAATCTATTCGGGTTGGACCTGGTTTAGATAAAGGTTATACTGCTGATGGAAGTCATGGATTTAATGCCGGTATGGAGGCACGTGATAAATGGTTACCAAAGACAGTTGATGAATTACGTGTTGCTACTAATCCTAAACAAGAATATGATTTAAATGGACTTCAAGGACCAGCTCAAAGTCAAATTAAAAATATTGGTATTGAAGGAAAAGTTGAAAAATACAGACCTGATACATTTTTTATTAATACTCAAGATCGTTGGTTAACTACAACTGGAGCAGAAAAAGCCGGACAATTAGTTCCTGATTTTATTGTTAAACCATCTGTAAGAAATGAAACAACTACTTATCAACACGGAACTCCAAATGCTGTTCTTAAGACTGCTAGTTATGTTCCAACACGACATGAAGAATCAAAGAGAACTCAGTTAGAAGGATTTGATGTTGGACATTCAGTTGCCACCAGATCCGCTCCATTACAACATCAAGCAGTTGATAATAATCACAATAGTCACACTAATTATGAAAATAATCGTTCTATAAATCAACAGCCTCAGACATTTGGTTCAGGATTTTCAAAAGCTGTAGGAGCTGTTATTGCCCCAATTATGGATATTTTAAAACCATCTAGAAAAGAAGAATACTCTTGTAATATGCGTATTTATGGAAATATAGGTGGAGAAGTTCCTGGTAATTATGTTATGACTCCTGGAGATGTTCCAAATACAACTATTAAGGAAACAACTCTTTATCAACCAAATGGATATATTAATAGTCAAAAGGATAATGCTGGTTATTTGGTTAATGAACAGCAACCAATTGCTAATCAAAGAGATACTGTAAATCACGATCATTTTATGGGTATGTCATCTAATTATGGTAATCGTCAATATGATGCCGTTTATAGACAAACTAACAATGAAGCTAAAGAAAAGAGTATTGCTGGACGCGTTAATCAAGGAAATGCTAAACATTTTAATCCCCAAATTAATGTTACTATGTCACGTCTTGATTCAGATAGACAAAATAATAGATTATGGGCACCTCAAGCTGTTATTCCAAATGGACCATCTGTTCAGACTTATGGAAAAGCAAATATGCCTCAGTATTACAATGAATGTCAAGGATGTGATAGAATTGCACCAGATTTATTAAATGCTTTTAAAGAGAACCCATATACACATAGCTTAACTAGTTCCGTCTAAAACCCCAAATATTCTAAAAAACGGGTTTAAAGATTTCTTATAATATTTTAATACACAATGTTTAAAATATTATCTTATCCAAGGTGTGCAAAATCATTTATGGAATTTTGCGTCGAAGCTGATAAACATGTAACCAATAAATCTGTATTTTCAATATTACGAGTAAAACCTTTTGATGTTAGTTTACGAGACGGTTTACAAGGATTATCAAAAGAAAAACAACTAACAATGAAACCAATTGACAAAATTAATTTATATTTTAAAATTAAAGAGAAATATAATCCACCGCATATGGAAATTGGATCTATCGTATCTAGTAAAGTATTACCAATATTTAAGGATAGTGATTCTTTACACAATTATATTGAATATTGTCAATTTACAAGTTTACAAGAGCCAGATGAACCAAAGACAAATAATTTTATTTTAGTTCCTAATGAAAAACAATTTAATGATATTAGTAAGTTTATTAGTTTAAGTTGTTTTTCTTTTATTACGTCAGTTTCTGAAAGTTTTCAAATGAAAAATACAAAAATGACACTTGATACAACATTTCAACAATTAAACAATATGATGCGAATTTTGGATGATAAACCAGAAAAAAGTACCGTAAAATTATATGTATCATGTATTAATGAATGTCCTATTGAAGGTAAAATTGATAATAATATTATTATTGGAAAAATATTAAAATATCAAGAATTAAAACCAGACATATTATGTTTATCAGATACCTGTGGAACACTAACAGTTCAAGATATAGAATATATTTTGTCAAATTTAACAAAAGAAAAATCAAAGAATATTTCATTACATTTACACGTTAAACCAGGAAGAGAAGATGAAGTGGAAGAAATAATTCATACAGCATTAGATTTTGGTATAACTAGTTTTGATGTATCTGCAATAGAAACTGGGGGTTGCTCTGTAACAATGAATCATTCTGATTTGGCTCCAAACCTATCATATGAGTTATATTATAAATCTCTCGCAACATATCTTTTAAAATAATCATGAAAAATAATAAATACGTTATATTAATATATAAAAAGACTTAGATAATAATAGTTAACATATCAAATGTCACTAGAAATTCATCAAACTATAAAAGAAAAATTAGAATACTTTCATTCAATACATAAAATACCTAACATTATTTTCAATGGTCCAAGTGGATCAGGAAAAAGCACAATTGTAAACGAGTTTATTTCATTAATTTATGATGGAAATAGAGAAAAAATAAAAGATCTTGTAATGTATGTTAATTGTGCTCATGGAAAAGGAATTAAATTTATAAGAGAAGAATTAAAATTCTTTGCCAAAACACATATTCATTCAAATGGCGGAGATACATTCAAAAGTATAGTTTTATTTAATGGCGATAAACTAACAATGGACGCACAATCTGCTTTAAGACGTTGTATAGAGTTGTTCAGTCATAATACACGTTTTTTTATAATTGTGGAAGACAAATACAAACTATTAAAGCCAATATTATCGCGATTTTGTGAAATCTATATATCAGAACCAGAATATAAAGGAAAGATAATTAATTTATATAAATATAATCTTGAAGAAACTTTTAAACTAACAGATATAAAAAATCAAAGAAACGAATGGTTAAAAAAAGAAATACAAAAAACTGTTAATCCAAATATGAGTGATGAAGAATTACAATCTTTTGTAACCAAATTATATGAAAAGGCTTATAATACATTAGATATAATTAAACTTATAGAAGATGGTTGTTTTTCATTAGAACAAGATAAAAGATATGAATTATTAATAGCATTTAACAAAATTAGAAAAGATTTTAGAAACGAAAAATTATTGTTAATGTTTGTCATTAATTTTACTTTTATTGATAAAAAAATGTGTCTAGAAAATATGACTTTTATATAATATGCTAAGTGTTAGTTAGTATATTATATTAAGATGTAAATTTATCTTTGTCAATAATAACCTCTTTAGAGATATTTTTGATTATTTTATTATAATTCTTCTGTTGTTCTTCTTTAGAAGATCCTGACATAACTTCACATAACATCTTCATATATTTATCGTTTTGTTTAGATTTAGGATTATTATATTCTGGATTAGCTTTTTGCCAGTTAGGTATTTGTTTAATGTTTTTGTTTGCAACTACTTTTATAGCATTTGTTAGTTTCTCCTTATCTTCATCTTTAACCCATTGATTATCATCTTTAATATATAATACTTCTCTCTTATAATCATTACAATGTATTGGTCTTTCTTTATAATCAATATCTTTAAGATTTCTAATAATAATATTACTAATACCTTCAGCATAACCTACTTTGCTAGTTTCTTCAAGATCTTCTATACTTAGTGCTATTTGGTTAACAAAATCAGATAAATTAATAGCATCTTTACAAGTTTCATTTAGAAAAACATTGATGTTAAATTTGTTATTAGTGTTATTAGTGTTATTAGTATTATTAATTGTATTATTCATAGTTCCGATTGTATTACTATGTGAAATTTCAATAAGGTGTTTATTATGTTCAAGAAGTTGTTTATTTTGTTGTGAAAGTTGTTCAATAAGTTGTTTATTCTGTTCAATAAGAAAATCCTGGAATGTTTTATTATCTTTAACAACATTTAGAATCATTTCTGCTTTAAGTTTATTACATTTTTTACTATGTTTCCAGAGACCGCTATTGGTCTTGAAATTATTTTTACAATTTTTACAAATGTATCCGGTATCATCTTGGGGTTTTGCTACTTTTGCCATTTCCAGATTTCCACTTACCATATTTTTATGTTTTTCAGTTGTTAAATGTTTTTCAATATTGTATTTTTTATACGTAAAATAGTCACATAATTCACAAATATATTTATCAGCTACTTTTAGATACTCTATGCTATTTCCATCAAAAACTATAGCTTTATTCTCGTCGTTATCCATGTTTATATTGTTACTATTGACGTCATCAGTTATGTGTTTTGGTAATTTATCTATATTTTTGTCTATAAATGGAGGACAACTATTAAGAGTAGCATTTAAAGAAATATAATGTTCATATTCTTTTATTCTTGCTTCTGTTGAATCTTTACAATTATATCTTGCTATCTCAATCATACTCCAATTATCCCAACCACCATTTTCTCTGATCACCTTATATATTTTAACGGTATTTTTCAAATTAGAACATGCTGTTTTATGACAATATTTTCTTTTTATAAAATTAGTTGTATGACCAACATACACATCTTTAATTGTCTCATCATTACAATAAATTTTATATATTATAGTATTGGAATAGTCTATATTATTCTTTGGCATATTATAATATATTTTAAGATTATCTTTAAATTTAAATCTCAAAAAATCCTAAAATATCTATTAATGGAAATTTATCAAAAAAATGTCCAAAAAAGTATAAAAAATTTATCGTAACGTTTTTTTCTACAAAATTTTGAAAATGAGAGCATTATGCTCAGAAACTTGGATTTAGAGGGTCTTTTTCAAAACTTTTTTCGGTTTTTCAAAAATGGACATCGAAAAAATGTCCAAAATCGAAAACCAAAGGTACTTTTATTTTGAAAGTTGAGACCACCAATTTTCACCAAAATAATAATTGAGATTTTGAGACGATAAATGCTATCAGTGTAATAAAATTTAAAAATATGTTATTTTTCAATAATGATGAAACACATATTTAGCAATAAGTTTAAATAATAAAAATATTTCATCTATTATTTACATTATGGATGATTTTAATGTTAGTTCATTACACGAATCAAAGAATGAGTGGGGAGCTCGTTTGCTAACTATTTTAACACCCTTGATCATTGAAGGATTCAAATCTATCTTTGATGAATCTTATAAACTCTGTAAAGACAACAATGAAACTGAAAAATATTTAATGACTTTTCAAAACTTTATTACAAGAATTCCAAAATGGAATGCTACAATAATTGAAACAGAAAGAAAACGAATTGTTGATAGAAGTGGTTGCTCTTATTTAGAAGAATTAGTAACATGTATTCATATTATTCAACTTAAATTACTAACAGCTATGCGTGTTGGACAAAAACAAAAGAAAATTGACATCAATATACCAAAACTTGATGATTTTATTCATAAATGTTATATCAATGTAGCAAGAAAAGTATACAAAAATGTATATCTTTTTGAATTAAATTGTCCTCCTTTACAAATTCAAAGACATAGTAGAGAATTAGAGACAATTGTTCAGGAATGTATTTTAAACGCAGTAAGAGATAGTATTCCAGTTGAAAGCATATTAAAAGCATATATGGATGAAACAGTTGAAGAAGATGTTGTTGAAGAAATTAAAGAACAGGTTATTGAACCTCCACCTGCTACTGAAAAACAAACTATTTTTGAAGGAAAAGAAGGTAATGTTAGCTTAAAATTTAATGATATAGATTCAGTTATGACTAAAAATGGAAAAGAAGAACTTATAGAAGCTCCAAAAACAATTGAAAGACTTGAAGAAATAAGTGCCTTAAGAAATATGCAGAGAAAAATGGAAGAGGAAGAAGATGACGAAAAACTAAAAATTTCAAATGAAGAAGTATCTTTAGATACATTAGATGTACATATGATTAATCCTCCAGAAGTAAAATTAGATACAGAACTTTTATTAGATGATATTGAAGTTTTAGCATAATGCGTTATTTCAATTTTAGAAATGTAAAAATATATTCTAATATGGATAATATATTTTTAGTAGCAGGAATCATATCCGTAATTTACTTTATTTCTAAATTTTTAGAGATGAGATACATTGATAAGGAACCAAAACCTCTTAAATTTTTAATAAGAGAT
>JACCDO010722423.1_pt1 | contig 31883 bp, 13 predicted proteins | sample 7446101 | NCBI WGS metagenome assembly JACCDO01 (sample SAMN15323440, study PRJNA562643) | freshwater metagenome | isolation source: river surface water | place: USA:Blue River Watershed | collected 2017-08-16 | reverse complement strand
CGTGTAGATCTTATCTCCGCTTGCCGCCGCGACCAGCTTCAAGCCATCGGATGAACTGGTGACGGAAAACCATCCTGCCGTATCGGGTAGGCCGACGCCCGCGCCGGAGTGCGCGGTCCACGTCGCCCCGGAATCCGTCGAGGCGTAGAGTTTGTCGGATTCGGCCACGGCTACCAACTTGGTGTCGTCGGAAGATCCGGCGATAGAACGCCAGTATAGATCGCCGGCCGGAAGGCCGATGGCGGTTCCCGATCGTGTCGTCCAAACGACACCGACCGGCCCGAGTGCACCGGGCGGCAACGCAAAGCTCGGGGCGTCGTTTACCGCCGTGAGCGTCATCGTCACCGTGGCCGCTGACGACGAGAGACTGCCGTCGGAGGCGGTAACCGTGAATGTCTTCGCACCGTTCTCGTTCGCCGCGGGCACATAGGTAAGATTGGCGAGATTTGCGGCGGTGATCACCTGGCTCGCGGTCACATCGGTGCCAGAAAGTTTAAGCGTGCCGGTTGCCGGGAGCGTCGCGATCGTGATGCTCGCGAGCGCGGTGCTCTCCGGGTCGGTGAAGGCACCCGTGAAATTCGCGGCGGTGAACGTCAGCGTCGTGTCTTCGGTGCCGGTCACGTTGATCGCGGCGAGCGTCGGCGCATCGTTCACGGCGGCGAGCGTGATCGAAGAGGTAGTGTTCACCGAGAAGACGCCGTCGGAGACCGTGGTGGTCAACGTGCGCGTGGTCGTGTTGTTGGCCGCACCCAGATAGGTGATGTTGCCGGCTGTGGTGAAATACGTGTTCAGCGCCGCCACGGTGCCGCTGAACGTCCGGTTCACCGCCGTGCCGCCGACGGTCACGCCGCCACCCGTGGTGGCCGAAATCGTGCCATCGGCGATCGCCAGCGTGACGGTCAGCGTGGCGCTGTCGGAATCGGCGAACGGGGTGCCGGTGAAGGTGAGATTGCCGCCAACATCCTCGGTGAGACTGAAACTCGCGGGCGCACTCACGGTCGACGCGAAGCCGACCAGGAGCGAACCGCTGCCCGTGAAATACGTGGCGGTGTTTGCCGACGTGTAGGTGCCGGCGGCTTGAGTCACGCCGTTGAGCTGAAGCGCGTTCACGGAGATCGTCCGGCCGTTCAAGTTGACCGTGGCCCCGCTGGCGATCGCGAGCAGCGGGCTGTTGCCCAACGCGCCCGCACTGCCCATGACAATTGAGCCAGCGTTCACAGTCGTCGCGCCGGTGTAGGTATTGGTGCCGGACAGCGTGAGCGCCCCGCTTCCGATCTTGGTCAAGTTGGCCGAGCCGCTGACGACATTCGAGAATGTCGTCGCAAAGCCCACGTTGACCGTCGAATCCGCATTCAACGCAATCGGCCCGCTCCACACCTCGCCAAATCCATTGGTGGTTAACAAAGTGCCGCCGTTCAGGCTCAGACTATTCGAGAGCGTCGACCGATCCAGCCAGAGCGTGGCGCCGCTGTTGACCGTTACGGCGCCGGTTCCGAAGACAGGCGTGGATAAGCTCCCCCCTCCCGTGAAGAGCGTGCCCGCGCTCACGGTCGTGCCGCCGCTATAAGTATTCGAACCGCTGAGCGTGATCGTTCCGGTGCCGACCGTGGTGACTGATCCCGTGCCCGAAATCACGCCCGCATGAGTCAGGGAGCCCGTGCGGTTGAAAATGACGGTGCCGTTATTGGTGATGTCTCCCGCCACCGAACCCGTGGCGCCGGCGCCGATCTGCAGCGTGCCGGCGCTCACGGTCGTGCCGCCGGTGTGGGTGTTCGCAGCCGTCAAGGTCAGCGTGCCCGAGTTGGTGACGGACACAGCGCCCAAGCCCTGGAAGTTCGCGCCGATCGTGGAGGCAGCCGTCGAATTGTAGCGAAACAGCGCACCGCTGCCGATAAGGATCGTCGGCACGGCGGCCGCGTTGTTCACGACGGCGCTTCCGCCAATCTCCCACGTGCCCTCGTTCAGAAAAAGATCATTGCGCGCGTCGGTAAACGGGAGCGTCCCGCTGCTCATGATCAGCGTGCCCGCACCGGATTTCATGAGACGGCTGTTGGCGAGCCAAGTGACCGGCATCGCGATATCCAGCACGTCCGTCGCCCCATCCACGCGGAAATCCGCCTGGACCGCATTCATGGTGAGGGATCCGCCGCTCAAGACGGACGTGCCGCCCCCCGTTTTGAGCAAACCGCTCGTTCCCGTATTGCCGGTCTGACTAATGGTCAAAGTCTGGTCCGACGCCGACATCGTGAGATTACTGGCGCCGACGATCTTGAGGCTGCCGTTGATCAGGCTGCCGGTCGCGAGCACCGCCAGATGAACGCTTGGCTGGGCGGTGATGCTGCCCGTAATCTCCTGGGCCGTGCCGGCGGCAAACGAAGTGCCTCCGGCACTGGTCGCCGTGCCGGCGTCCGTTCCGTAGATGAGTCCGCGCACAAATCCGTTCAGCCCCGTGCCGGCGGAAGTATCGTAGACGGCGAAATTCGCTCCGTTGAAGTAGGCGTTTTGCCGCGTGATCTTGAAGGTCGTTTGATCGGCAATAACGATTTTGTAATCGGTGCCGTTCACGCCGCCGCCCGCGACATCGTTGGTGACGAAATTGATGATGTTGCCCGATTCGGTATTGGCGGTGAGCAAGGTCGTGAAGATCAGGCTGACGGGTTGAGCCGCGGTGCGCGTGACTTGCACCATGTTGTCGACGGTCTGGCTGTGCGGAGCGTCGAGTGACGCCAGCGTTTGGGACTTCGCCCCGGTCGCGTTCGTATTGTCGAAAATGAAGGTCCCTTTGCCGAAGGCGCTGCTGCCGAGTGAAAGGGTCGTGCCGGTGGACAAGGTGCCCCCTGCCCCGGCATCCAAAGTGAATGTGCCACCAGCCACGGTGAGTGCGGTGCTCGCCAGCGCGCCGCGGACCACGAGGGTGCCGTTCCGCGCGGTGGTGGTCCCCGTGAACGGATTGCTCGCGGCGGAGAGGGTCAATGTGCCGAGGCCGATCTTCGTCAGGCCGGCAGACCCTGCGACCGGTGCACTGATCGTGGCCGTCCCGCCGGAGCCGACGTGGACGCTGCCGCTGCCGAGCAGGGTGAGATTGTTGCTGACGCTGCCGGCGATGGTGGCTCCGAAGCCGGGGGTGTTGACCTGGAGCGAGGCCGCCGTGATCCCCGACGTATTAATCGTGATCGTGCTGTTGGGCGTGCCGGCAATGACCGCGTCGTTGCCGTTCACCCAGGTCAACCCCGTCCAATTGCTCGTCGTGGTATCCCAATTGCCGCTCGCTTGATTCCACGTGTAGGTCGCGGCGGGAGCCGCCGCCGCAATCAGGAGACCCAATGCCACGCGCAGCCACTGCCCGACGAAACGCCCGTTGACCGGTGAAAACGAGATGGGCATGCGCCGGGAATGAGCGGTCGGGATCGCCGGATGGGAGGCGCGTCAGTCGCGCGCCACGCGCTTGCCGTGCTCAACGCGAGCGGTGCCGGTGAGCTTGCCCTGTGCATCCCAACTGCGCACCTCGCCGTGCGGCACGCCATCGCGGAGCGGAGTCTCGCGGGCGAGCCGGCCGTTGGGATGCCACTCGCGAAAGACACCCGCGAGTTTGCCGTCGCGGATCTTCACTTCGGAGAGGCGGGCGCCGTTCTCATGCCAGCGCGTGCGCGTCCCGTGGCTCACTCCACGCACGAAATGTTCCTCGACCTCGCGCCGGCCGTTCTCGAACCAGCCGCGCGTCACGCCATGCGCGAGCCCGTCGCGAATCGAAACCTCGGCGCGCCGCTGGCCCGGCCGCCACTCTTCCACCAGGAGACCCGTGAACGGCGTTTGATCCTTTTGCAGATAAAGCTTCGCGTCACGCAACTCCAACGCAGCGCGCTGAACCACGACGGTCGCGGGAGTCGTTTTCCAAACGCTCCAGGCGGCGATTCCGGTGACGAGGAGGACTCCAGCCCAGATGGTGCAGCGGTGCCATGATCGCTTATTCGGCATACAGGCGATAGAAGGCGGTGCCGCCGGGCGGCAGCGGAATCCAGACGTCGAGCAGGGTGATTTCGGTGGCGCGGAAGGAGGTCATCGCAGCCGTGCTCGTGGCTCCGATGGTGAAGCTCTGGGCGACCCAACTCTGGAAATCCGTCGAGCCCTTCACCACATAGTTGCGCCCGGTCACGACCGAAAATCGCAGGTGGGCGCGCTGGTCGACGACTTCGACGATTTCGAGCGCCAGGCCGTCGAGCTTGTCGAGCGCGTAAGTTCCAAGTTGATACTCCTGCAGATTGGTGAGCCCGTCGCCGTCGAGATCGTCGCCCGGTTTCACATCCGCCAGCGTGCGCAGCCGGCCGGAGCGATCGGAATCGATCAAGGCCTGTTCCCAGGCGTCGGGAATGCCGTCGTTGTCGCTGTCGACCCCGATCGTGAGATCGAGGCGGGTGCGACGCCCGGCGGCGCCCACGAGCGGGGAAATCCGCGCGAGCTCGAGCGGGAGATAGACCACATTATCGCGGATAATTCGGATGGTGAACGGCGCGGTCGGGAGCAGTGCCGTCGGCTTGTAGAGTCCGCCGAGGGTGCCGGAATCCATGGGCACGCTGACCGAATAATTGACGCCGGCCTCCACCCCTACTGCGATCGGCGCCCGCACGATCTCGCCGGCGCTGTTCGAGAAAATGACGACGGCGGAGTTCTCCGCCAGGGCAATTCCGCGTTCGTCGCGAACGGTTCCATAATAAGTATGGTCCGGCGCCGGCGGATAGGCGCGGGCCGCACCGGCAATCAGCGCAAGGGTCAGGAACGAGTGGCGCAAGGTCATGTTCAGTTCCCCGCGGTGGAGTAGGATTCGAAGTGGAGCTTGATGTCCTTCACCGTATCGATGAAGATCTGCATGCCCTTCTTCGGGTCGGCCAAAAGGGTTTCGCCGGGGATGATGATCTTCCATCGGCTGTTCCAGACCGAGCGACCGATGAGGCGCGAGTTGGTGAAGCCGGCGCCGGCGGAGAACACGGTGCCGTCGGGCACGGCGCGGAACGCCTGATGCTGGCGGAGGGTGTAGCCTTCGCTGAGGGAGCGCGCGGAGCTCCAGGTCTTCGCCGTCGTGAAATCGCTGCCGCCGATGTTGAACGGCAACGGTATTGCCTGATCCGATACGCTCCAGCTGCGGACGACGGTGCCGTTGCCCAGCGGTGAGCGCATCGAGTCCGCCCCGGTGGGAACGAGATAGATGAAGGGCGTGGCGCTCAGCGCCGTCGGATCGGTGAAGGCCGTGAAAGGATCCGCTGGCGTCGTGGCGCCGATCGCGCCCGTCACATTGGCGGTCGACGAAGGGCCGACCATGCCGACGTAGCCGGAAAACGCGATGCCGGAGGCGCGAATCTTGGTGGCGAAAGAAGTCGCGCTGAAGGTGCTGTCTCCGCCGGCGAGCGGCTGGCCAAAGAAGTTGTAGCCGGGCGCGATTGTCGTGGAGAACTCGATCACAAATCCGGGCACGGCAAGCCCGTTGGAAAGCCCGAGGTTGAGGCAATGGCGGGCGGCGTCGGGATCGTCCATCAGGTTGTCGCGCCGTGCGGCGAGGAGGATTTCGCGCCAGGCGGCATCGCCGTCGGCGGTGCTGAGGATGCGGAAGTTTTCGCCGCGCAGCGAAAACGTGGTGCGGTAGCGGTCGGGATTGTTGAATCCAAGTCGCGACTTCACGACGGCCCAGTCGGTGTTGAGTTGCGCGAGAGCGCCCGCGATGCCGGGATCGCCGGCGGTGGCGCCGCCAAACTGAGGCACGCCATCGCTCATCACGCCCGGCGAGCGGGATTTCACAATCTTGTCCATGAACGTGGCCGCCACACCGCTGCCGGCCGGGTTCAGCAGGCCGGTTTCGTAGTCGTAGGCGGTCGCCGCGAGATAGGCATACCGCGCCGAGAGATCGAGGAGTTGCTTGTATTTCTCGAGCGACTCGTCGCGGAAGGCCCGGAAGCCAAGATCCTTGGTGCGGTAGCCCTGGATGAGCGCAGCGGAACTGCGGCGGAAGGTTTCACGTTCGGCCTGTAGCCGATCGCCCAAGGCGATTTGGGCGCGGAGATTGCGCTGGGCCTGGTCGTAGCGACGGATGGCGGCGTCGAGCGCCGACTGGCCGCCGACCATGTCGCCGAGCGTGGCGCGGAGGTCGTAAACGAGCTGGGCGTATTCCTGCGCCCACGCGATGTTCAGTTGCTCCAGTTCCTGCACCCGCTCGAGCGAGGCCTTCGTCTGCGCGGTGATCTTCTGACCGATATCGGCGGAGATGATCGACGCCGACAAGCCGCCGCCCACGGCGACAATGCCAAACTTGATGGCCGAACGAATGGCAGACGTCGCGTCGCTGGCAAGGCCGACGGATTTGGGCGGCGCCTCTGAGAGGGCCTCTGCGGCCTGCCCGGCGCTTTCCTTGACCGCTTCGAGGATAAGCTGCGTGGTGGCGAGCGCCTGTTCGATGACCTCGATCGCGGTGAAGGCCGCCTGATACTTTTCCAGGTTCGCCACCTCCGCGCTGTGGCGCGTGAGGGTCGATCGGAAGATGGCCACGGACTGCTCCATGCTTTCCTTGGTCTCGCTGTAGTCTTCCAGGGCCTGATACATCTCGAGCCGCGCCAGCAACACGTCGGAAACACCGGTCTGGATCTGGCCGGGACTCGCGCGGCGGCCCACCCAGGTTGCAGGTTTCCGGTACTCACCCGTGCCATCCATCGTAAACGAGATGGTCTGACTCTCGTTATAATTAACCACGCCGGGATTGGCTTCGTTGAACTGCGGATTCAGGAGCAAATCGTAAGTTTTGGTTCCGGAGGTCACCAGCCCTTCGGGAATATCGGCATAGCGATAGTGGAAGAGATCCGGGCCGGCGTAATCTTGTACGTAGGTCTTGCCCGGTCCGATGTCGTCGGGATAGGGCGTGCCGTAAAGTTCGATGAGTCGATTCGTGTACGCCTGCTCTTGCTGCGTGATGGCGCTGCGGGCCGCGGCGAGGGAATCTTCCTGCTGGCGGAGGAACTGCGTCGAGGTCTTGGCGTTGTTGAAGGCAGTAATCGTGTTTTGCAGCGCCTTGGTCGCGCGGGCGAAAATCTGCTCGAAATGTGTCGAGCCGGTGTCGACGTCGGCCGGGGAAATGTCGAAGGCAAGCGCGCCGGTGACGAGGCCGAGCGGGTTGAGGTGCGCATCGGCATTACTGAGCGACTGCTGGATCGCATTCCCCTGGGCGACGAGTTCGGCCAACTCGGGTACGGTCGTGCGATCGATCTTCTGGATGCCTTCGTGCGCGGGATCGGAATCGACGGCCGGGAGCATTGAGTTGCCGGTCAACCAGTGGAAATATGCACCTTGCCCGCCCCGGGTCGCCCATTCGTCGACACCCCACCGTCGAGTCACACCGTTGGTCGTGCGACCATCTTTGAGGTGAGCCCACGAGCCGGCATTGGCCGTGGTGTAGGCCTGGCGATACGTGAGATCGATGATCTGACTCGCGGTGCGGATGACGGCGACGGCGGCCGCGGCAAATTTCCGCTCGTCGAAGTAATCGACCTGAACGGGCTTGCCCAAAATCGTCACGGCCTCCGATCGCGGCGTCCACGTGAAGTTGGCATTGGCGAGCAGTCCGTAATAACCGGTCAGGGCGGTGAGGTAGTGACCATAGGCGTCGCCGTGGCCCTGCGGGTAAAGCTTCGCCGCGTCGGCGGCGCCGACGAGCCCGTCGCCATCGAGGTCCTTGATATTGTAGTTGAGCGCGTAGATGGCCTCGCCGGAGTCGATGCCACGGGTATAATTCCAAATCAGGCGATTGTAGACCGGGTTTACGCGGGTGCCGGGCTGGAGGAGGTTGTCGCGACCGCGGAGGAGCGTCAGCTCCTCGTCGAGCACGGTGGCGAGCTGTCCTTTGAAGGCGAAGAGCGAGGTCGAGACGTCGCCAAAGGTGGAACCGTTGTCGAGGCCGTAGGCGATCGTCGGATTGGCAGCGTCGGCGTAGGCTTCATTTCCGTGGATCATATAGAGATCCGCGAGGTAGCCGGCGGCGAGCAGGAGCGCGTCGTTGGCAGCGCCATAATTGATCGCGGGGGTGCCTTCGATGCTGAGGCTCTTGCCGCGACGGAGGATCGTCTCGTAGATCTCGATCAGGCCGAAGTTATTGATATTGGAAAGATTCAGGGCGATGTCGCCCTCCCAGCGGCGGCCCGCTTGCTGCACGAGGCTGACATCGGTGTTGACGGCATTGCTGAAAAGATCCGTGACGCGCTGCTGGAACGGATTGATCCCGGCGAGCGCGCGTTTGATCCAGCCTTCGGCGAGTTGAGGATCGACCCACTTGGACCAGCCGGCGTTGGCGGCATAGGCAGCGTTGTTCGTGTTGCGTGCCCGATATCGCATGGTGAAGTAATTATCCGTGAGCGTCTGGAGGCTGTTGCCCTGGATCACATGCCGCGCCTTGCCGTTGATAGAGCCGGTGGTAACGCCTCCGACTTCGGTGTCCGACTTTGCCAGAAGAAGCCATCCACTCGTGTTGACGGTTTCGGCGAGGCCCTCGATTCGGAGGTTGATCACCGAACCCACGTCGAGGTCGGCGTCGGTGTACAACTCCACTGTGACCACATTTCCCTTTGCGCGCAGCAGGGACGGTGGCAGTTCGTAGAGCTGCGGCAGCGGAGAGAAATCCTTGCCAGGCGGACTCACCGTCGGGGTGTTGGTGGCGGCGCTGCGATTGACGACGGCGACCAGCGCCTGATTCACAAAGATATGAGCACCGTCACGGTGGCCAAGCTGCACGCTGAGGAAGCTGCGCAGCGGCAAGCTGGCGAGGTCGAATTGTCTGCGGAGCACGGCCTGCGGACGTGTGGTGCCGTGTTCGACGGTATCGAGCCGGTCGCGAATCGTGACGCTGGCGGGCGTGGTGACGACAGCACCGGTGCTAATCGGCGCGGCAGTATCGAGCCCGGGAAGCCGGAGTTCGGCGAAGTCGGCCGCCGGCTGATCGTAACGCCGCCAGCCACTGGATGGACCGAGGAGCAACGAGGCGTTGTAGGTGTAAAGGGCCGGCGGCGCGCCATCGACTGGCGGCGCATACATCCATTCGAAGTCGTAGCCTTCCGGCGCGCCGGCAAAATCGCCGGAGTGCTGGAGCGTGAGCTTTTCGTCAAGGGGATTGGAGGACTGGACGATCTTAAGCTCACCCCGGTACAGAGGGGCCATGACCTTGAAAACGGCGAGCGATACCGGTTCGTCGATTGGCGTAAACGCTTCGCCGTTTCCTACCGCCATGACGACGTAACCGGAACCGCCACCCACCGCACTGATCGCGTAGGAGTCGACGGCGGTATCGTCGTTCTTGATGGCGGCAAGCGCGGTTCCAGCCGCCGTGGCCGTCAGCGTCGTATCGACGATGTAAGTACCGCGTTTGCTCGGGTCCTCCTTAAAGGTTTCGAGCGTCGTGGAGAGTCCGGCGATGGCGGCGTCCCACTTCGCCTTGTCGAGATCCGCCACATCGACGAGATTCTTGAGAGCGGTGACATCTTCGGCGCTGAGGATATTCAGGAGGAGATAATCCTCGCCCAGCGCGGCCTGCTTGAACTCGCCCTTGTAGACGAGCGTGCCGATGGCGCCTTGGTTGGGATCGAAATAAAAACGCTGTCTAAGGTGAGGCGGGAGGCGCGTGAAATAGGTCTTGCCGAGGTAGACATCCGTGGCGGCGCTGTCGGGAATTTTCGCCAGACCGGTGGCGGTAAGCGGATAAGTCTTGGCGCGGGTGGGATCGAAAAGCGTGGCACTCGTGAGGGCGCCGGCGGCGTCACGGGCAACGGACTGCTGATAGATCAGTTCGGCGCTCGTCTGCCCGCGCACGGCAGGGAGGCCGTATTTGGGCCGCGTGAGCGTCTCACCCACCCGCAGTTCCGGAACGGCGGCCGGCCAGGTCGGCGCGAAACTCACGGCGATCGGCTCACCCGTTACGGGATGATCGGTGGCCGTCTTGCGGATATAGGGCACCACGGTGCCTACTTCGGGCTGCGTGGCGAGTTCCGGAAAATAAAAGCCGGGTTGCGTGCGATAAAAATAACGCATGCTGAACGTGGGCGCGAACACGCCGTGACGGGTGACGGTCGCGCCGGTCCCGCCGGTTCCGGCGTTGTTCAAAGTAACCGACGGAAGCGATGTGTAGCCGGAGCCCTGATTGGTGACGGTAACAGCGGTAACCTGCCCGCCCGAAATCGTCGCCGTTGCCGTCGCTCCACTGCCGCCGCCACCGGTGATCGTCACGGTAGGCGCGCTCGTGTATCCGCTGCCACCGTTGGTGACCCTGATGCCCAAACCGTGCGGACCGCGATAAACCCAAGTCGTGCCCTTGCGATCGAGGAACGTGAACTGGCCGTAGCGCGGGGCGTCGGCGTTCACTTGGGACTCCGTCAGGGAAGCGAGGGAAGGCGCATCGCTGCTCGTGGCGAGCGGCACTTCGTGATTCGCGACATCCTGGTCTTTTTTCGAGTCCGGAAACCATTTGGGCGTCGACGTGAAATAGTTCAGCCAGTCCCATGTGCCGGTGAGAACCGGCCGGGTCGGCAGCGGCAGCAACGGCAGGGGCATCGGAGCCTGCAGCACCTTGCCCGCCTCGGCCTTGTAGGCGAACTGGATGCCCGCCGTGAGCTTCTCCCGCAAGACGGCGAACACGACCATCGAGGGGCGATCGTCGGCGTCCTTATACTCGACAAGAACGTATTTACCGGAGGACGTCGCGAGGTTGAGATCGTCCCGCAACGCCCACGCCCGGCCGTTGAGCATCAGCGCGTGCTCTTCATTGGGGTTATAGCCGGGAAGGCCGGCCGTGTTCTGGTAGTAAATGGAGCCTTTGGCCTGCAGGCTCGGCAAATCGCCGGAGCCCGCGTTGCTCGCGAGGACAATCTCGCCGGGCGCACCCGGCCACTTAAGCTGGTATTTTTGGACGAACGATGGCCAGTAGGTGCCCTTGATCGCGCCGGGCGAAGGCGCGCTTTTTTTATACCACCAGACTTCGAGCAGATCGTTCGTGGGGAGCGCATTGACGCCAATGATCGAACCGCGAAGCGCCTCGTCGAAGCCCACTACAAAGGGATCTTTATAGGCGTTCGGATTGAACGCGTTGCCGGTCGCCTGACGAATATAACCGACATACGTATCGGCGCCGGCGGGAGGCAGGATGCGGGTGCCGACATCCACGGAGATCGGCGTGCCGGTATAACCAGGGAATGTTGTATCGAGCTGGGAATACACCCGCTCGAACCAGATCGCATCGCCGTTGGTGTAACGGATCAACGAGCGCCCGACCGGGGTAGCCGTCGTGACTGTGGTGGAAAACTGGAAACTGTTCGAGAGCGAGGCGTGGGCACGCGTGGGATCGTCCTGGTAAACCAAAGACGGGCTGTCGGCGGAGTTGAGCGGGATCGCCGTGGCGGCGCTCGGATCCAGGGATCGCGCGTAAACGGAGTAGAGGGACGTATCCGTGGGCCAATCGAAGATGTAGCCGGCGTAATATTTTGGCCAAAGGAGTCCAAGATCACCGGGCTCCATCCAGTACAACAGGACTTCGTTGCTCGGAAGTTCGATCCCCGCCGAGAAGAGCGGCGTGGTTTTTCGAATCGCGAAAAGGCGGCTCGTCGACGTGCCTTGGATGAAGTGCTGGTGCAGGAACCTGCCCTGGCCGTCCGCATCGATATTGCCCGCCACGACGCGATGAACGAGACCACTCTCGTTATTGATCGGGATCAGTTCGTCGCCGAGGTGGATGCGCTCGGTGCTGGAGCGGGTTTCCTTGGCCACTTCCACAATTTCGTAGCCGAGAAACTCACGGGACACCCCGTCGGCTTTGAGGGCGCCGAGAAGTTCGATGAAGACGCGCCCCTCGGCGTTGTAGGCATGGAGAGAGTTGTCGAGCGTGCTGAACCACAACGTGCGCTTTTCGGGCGGCAGCGACACGTTGGGATCGGTGACCTCCCCGGGGCGCACGTAGGCCGTGGTCACCGTCGCGGGAAAAAGCGAATTATAGACGACGTTGACGGTCGAAACGCGCGAGGAGGGAATTTGTATGAGCGGGCCGTTGAAACCGTTTTCCGACCAATACATCTTGCGCACGGGTTTTGCGGGTGACGCGGAGATGACGTATTGGCGGCTGAAAGTCGCACCCGAGGCGCGCTCGACCCAGACGACGTCGACGACCCCGGGCTGGGTGGCAAAGACTTTCTGGGCGTGAGGGCTGTAGTAGAAGCGTCCGGTGGCGGAATTCTGCGGTTCGGGCAGATAGAAGGAATCGACCTCCGTGATCGCAAGCTGGCGCCCGCCGGCGGTGAAGGTCGGCGGTGCGATCTGGGCGCCGAGGGAATAGGAGACCTGCCGGGCGGTCAGCGGGGTCGACATCCTTACGTATTCCAGTTGAGCCCCCTGTCCGCCAATCGTGACGCCATTGGAATCTCTCGGAAACCCTTGGAGCAGTCGAAGACTGGTGAGCCCGGCGGTCGCCGTGGGACTTCCCGCAAGAATGTCGGTAAAAGGCTCCACCACCACCATCGCGATATCGTCGACGACGGTGGTGCGGTCTCCCGTGTCAGCCAGACCGGCAAAGCTCAGCGTAAACGTGCCTGCCGCGGGAACGACGACGTTGCCGGTGGTATACTGCCGCCACTCGGTCTGCGAGAATCCCGTGTCGGCGAAGGTCTGGACGAGGACGTTGTTGAAGAATACGCTGACGCTATTCGAGGGTGTCCCATGCCGGGCGACGGCTTTGAACCTAATTCTATAAGTGGCGGCGGGAAGAGAGACTGCTTGAGAAATGGCACCCCTATTTTGCAGGAATGCTCCCTGAACGCCCGCCACGGCTGCGGGTAAGAACCAAGGCCCACCTCGAGCGATGCCGCTGCCAGGACCAAAAGTCCAGCTAGCCGAGGCCGCCGCCGGCGTATAGGAAAAGGCACCTTCTCCGAAAAGCGGAATTTCAAAATCGGAATTCTTGATGGAGACGCCGCGCCGGTAGATCCGCGTCGTTTGCCAACCTCCGATCACCGTGCCGCTCTTAAACTGGTTGGCGGTCGGGGTGCGCGGATCGACGAGAATCGAGGGAGGAGGCGGCGGCCAGGCGGTCTTGGGCTGAGAGCTGAGAATGTTCCGGACATCGTTTTCCAGCGAAGGCAGAGTCTGCGCCAGCCCCGAGCCCGCGAGCAACAGAGTGCCGAGCACAGGCAGCCACAGGCGTGAGAGTTTCGATTTCATCCGGGATTCGGCAGCGGTGCGACGGCGCACGCTCAATACTTGATGAAGTAATATACGCCCACGTTTCTGGGGCGGGTCTCGCCGGCGCCGGTATCATTGGAAGTTCCCGAGACGGAGAATGAGTGAGCGTGGTCTCCTGAGAAGGGTATCGCCCGGGGTTTGGCGAAAATGTATTGCTCGCTGCCTCTGCCGCCGCTGTCACCACCATTGGGCGTCGTTTCAGTTCCCTCCGAAATAGGCACCACACCATAACGCCCGGGATCGCCACCACCCGGCGTGCCGTTGACGTCGTGGTTATGATTGCCGGCGTTGCCCGTATTCCCCTTGGCTTCAAACGTGTGGTTATGCTGATGGAAGGCGTGTTCCTGGAAGCTGCCGACCGCGTCGCCGGCATTGCCACCGTGATTGGACGTGGTGCGGCTATTGCGGTCCGGATCGTAGTTCCGTCCGCCATCGACCCCGCGCAGGAAAACTCCGCGGAGGTCGGGCACCTTGAAATCCGTGGCGGTGTTGTTGTTGCCCCACGCCACGCCGATTGCCGCATACAAATCGACAAACTGCGCCGCTGTCCGGGAATAGGTCGTGCCGTCGCAGGCGACATAACCGCGCGGCGCCGTGGCGGAATTTTGCGCCGACGTGATAATCGTCCCCACCGGGGTCGAGTCGCGGGTGTCGCTGATGACCCACCAATCGTTGCCGCCCGTGTTTTGAATTACCACGGACTCGCCCAGCACCTTGAGTTTGATGACACCGCCGGGGACGCCGTTGATCGAGCCGCCGACGGGCGCCGTCACCGTCACAAAATTCAGCGAAGCATCCTTTTTCGTGACGAAATATTCGCGGCGGGTGGTGACGCCGGGCAGATTGACCGTCACCGCCGACGAGGCCGCATCGACAATCGCGGTGTGATTTTGATCGGTCAGCGTGACGGAGGAGCTGACGGCCTGGGTGGCGTAACTCACCTGGGCGAGATTGATCGAGGACGCCGCGGCGGTGGTGCTCGGACTCAAGATGAGCCGCTCGGCCGAAATGCTTTTGTTGGCGACATACGCAAAAGGCGTGGCGAGAAACGCGAGGCGGGGTTGAATTTCCGCCGGTGTCTGGCCGGTGATGACGATTGTGACGCCGAGGAAACGGGCCGAGCCGTTGAACGCCTCGGGGAGATTCGACTGCGGGATGCTGCCCTCGGCGCCGTTGGCGGTGCCTTCGCCGAGCCGCACGGAGAATAGGCCTTTGCTGACGGTCACGATTTGTTTCTCGGACCAAATAATACTGCCGGCTTCCTGCGCATCGTAGATGCGAAACTGCATTTCGTAATTGGTCGGCGTGGTGTTCGCCAGAGGAGCACCGGCAGAGTCGAGCGCCTTGCCCTGGTAGTCGATGGTCGCGGGCGCGCCAGCAACGACGGCTTGCGCCCGCATGAGGGCGGCGGCAGCGAGGGCAAACAGGACGGCGAGCGCGATGGAGCGACGGAGCGAATTCATGGCGTGGGAAAGGGTTCTCGGCGGAAAAGGGGCGGTCGTTTAGGGAGGAAGCAGGGTCGGCCCTTCGGAAACCCGGTAGAGAACGAAGGTGCCGCCGACGGTAATCGGAACGGAGCGCAGGCCGGTCACCGTCTCGGTGTAATTGCCTCCGAGCATCGTGACGCCCCAGGCCGGATCGTCGATGCCGGGCAAGGTGGGCGTGAAGGCGAGCGTGATGACGCGACGGACGGTGTGCGACTCGCGTCCGGCGGGAAGCACGGTTTCGAACCGGGAATCGAGATTGTCGTGATCCGGATGATAGCGATGAACGAAGGGGTTCGTGTCAGCGTTGTAGCCGAGGGTGACATCGAAAGAAACGGAGCCATTGGCCGATAAAGTGCCGGTGCCTTTGTTATCGAGGTCCGAGGGAAACTGCGCCGAACTGATACGCCCCGAGGGTTTTACGTTCGATGGAAAATGGCTCTCCGCGGTCGCGATCGTGGTGGCGACTCCGTCGGTGCCGACATAGGCTTGCTGCAGAAGGCGGACTTCTCCGCTCGCCGAACGATGCACGATGAGCCGCAACGGCATCGTCGAGGCGGTGGCCCGCACGTCGACCTGGCCGCCGGTGAACGTCACCGTCGGCGCAGACGTGTAGCCCGAACCGCCGGCTGTGACCGTGATGCCGGTGAGTATATTTTTGGTGAGGACGGCCGTGGCCGTCGCCCCCGAACCGCCACCTCCGGTGAAACCTACGCTGGGAACACTGTGGAAATACGCCTGGGAGGAGTTGACCTCCACAAAGGTGACAGCACCGGAGGTCACTGCGGCCGTAGCGACCACCGGCGCCGCAGTCACCACGTTCTGGTTCTCGATCTGATCGACAAGATTGAGCGCCGCCGCTCCGGTCCAAAGGCCGGTGAAGTCGCCCGACACCGCGGTCACCGGAAGGTTGATCCGCGTAAGACCGAGCGAATCGGTAATACGCAGGATGCTGCCGAAAAGCGCTCCGGGCGTCGCCCCCATCGTCGCGCGATCCGCTACGAGCACAACTTCGGTTTCCTGTCCGGGCGCGAGGGTGAGAGTTTGTGCGGTGTTCAGACTGGTATACGAGTACTGGCTCGTGATCGGATCGAAATCCCCGCGGATTTTGAGAGGAACCCGTCCGCTGATTGTGGGCGTGACGCTGACCGTGGGTGTCGTGGCGCCGTAACCGGCGCCGCCATTAGTGACATTGAAACTCACAATCCGGCCGGAACTGTTCAGGACTGCCGTGGCGGTGGCTGTGGTGCCCGCCGCGGGTGCCGAAATCGTGACCTCCGGCGGCGTCGCGTAGGTCAGCGACGAATTGAGATCGGGCGCGATGGAGATGACGCGGCCAGCGGACGCGCCCGTGCCCATCGTGGCCGTCCCGGCGGGAATCGCGGGAGGGGCAGCGCTGGTAAGCGAGGCCAACGTCACCACGACATTCTGCGCCTTGGCCGCGGGTGCCACGTTCTTGAGCCGGACCGAAATGGACACCCGGCTCCTGCCGAAATTCAGACCGGATCGTTCCGCCACCTGCACGACAACCGGGCCGTAATAGTCGGTGTATTGGGTGGCCTGAATCCAGAAGGCGCTTCCGCGGGTGACCGGCTCGGTCGACGCGATGATGGCAACGGGATTCTTCGGCGCCGTGTTGCTCAACGCGCCGCCGACATAGGCGAGAATCGCCGGCTCCGCGGCAAAGGCGGCGCCATACGAAAGGAAATTCGAAAACGTGGGCGGCGTACTCTCGGTGGGAAATCCCACCAGGTTGATCCCGCTCGTGCTCCACGGGTAATCCGGCGGCACGGGCCGGCCCCTGAGCGTAATGGTCACGTTGCTCGTGCCATCGCGTACCTTGACGAGATAGGCGGCATTGGGGGTGAAAGTGAAGAGGGTCGATTCCAATGGGAGGCCGCGCTTCCACACGTTCCAGGCGGGATTGGCCTGAACAGGTGTCACCGGACTGGATACAAACTGCGGACCGCTCGCCGGATTCCAGCGCCAAACCTCCTCAACGGTAGCCCGGTTGGCCAGCGCCTCGTCAATCGTCAGGTGCGAAAGGTCGAGCGGAATCCAAATCGCGTTCCAACCCGCCTTCACCACGTAACTCTCGTTGACCCATTGGGCTCGGGCAACCGCGGGAGCCAGCACCGTTGCAATCAACACGCCCGCGAGCCGCGGCAGACGCAACGACCGCAATGCGCCCAAGGCGCGGCGGGCAACGGGCAGAAAGCGAAAAAATAGCGGCGACATGAGCATGGCGGCGTTCAGGGAACCTGGCTCGGGCCCGCGACGAATCCATCCTCGGTGTCTCCGCGTGCGTAATACGCCCCGGTGCGCACCGTGCCCGCACGGGTGTTGTAGAGCTCGATTACCCGCGTGAGCTCGAACAGGTCGATGCGCCCGTCTCGCGGGTTGACGTCCGCCGCATGGTAAGCGGTCAGGATCGCCGCCCCGGTGGCGCCGCGTGTGGGATCGGGGGCAAATCCATCTTCTCCCGTCGCATCCACCCGATAAGCCCCGGTGCGCTCGGTGCCCGAGCGGGTGTTGTAGAGTTCGATCACGCGCGTGAGTTCGAACAGGTCGAGTTGGTTGTCGCGATTCCGGTCGGCGGTATGCAACCGCGCGCCTTCCTTCAGCCGTAGTGGCTCCGGTTGGACAAGGGATTGGTGCGCCACGCCGTCGCGCGTCGCGGTCGCGAGCGTCGTGACCGGCTGCTCGCCGCTCGTGCCGGCGGGCACCGACACCACATAATCGAAGGTGAACGGACTCGCCGGCACCGGCGACCAGGTCCATTCCAGGAACTCGGGGCTGCCGGCCGCCGGCCGCAACTGGGCGGCCGGCTCATTGCTGCTCACAAAGCTCCATCCCGCCGGCAGCAGCACGGAGAGGTGGAGGCGACTGAGCGTCCCGGAATAGGAAATCTGCTGGCGCACGCGCGCGCGCTGCCCGGGGATGTAGCCCAGGTCCACCGCATGCCGGTGGCTCGCCACGCCGGCGGCGCCATCCCCCGCGGAGACGGTGACGGTCTCGCTGTCGACCGATTGCGTGCCGTTTGAAATCCGCACCCAGAAACGCGCCGTCGCGACCAGCGCCCCCACGGTGTAAGAGGCCCGCGTGGCCCCGGCAATCGGCGCCGTCGTGTCGCCCTTTTCACCCGCATACCACTGGTAGGACAGGCCGCTGCCCCGCACCGAGACCGAGACCGTGGCCGCCTGACCGGACGCCACGGAAAAATTGGTGACCTGGCTCACGATCGTCAGCACGGGGCCGAAAATGCGCTCGGACGCCAGATCCGCCCCGTCGCTGCTCATCGACCCGACCACGGCAAACGTGCCGGGATCCTTCGTGTCGAGCTGGTCGGGCAGCCGCGGCGTTTCGGCGGCCACGACACGCCACGCCGGATTGGTCAGCAATATCCACTCGCTGGAATCCGCGACCGTGCGGGAGTTGTATCCCCATACGTAATACTGCGTGCCCGGTGCATCGCCCGCCCGCAGCAGCGCCGACGAACCGGTGATCGAGAAATAATCGCTCGCGCCGTCGCGGAACCACGTGCTCACCGCGCCGGCCACATTCGTGCGCCGCACGGATTGCCAGGCGGTAATCCACGCCGCCCGATCCGCCGTGGCCGGATCGAAACCCGCGGGAAAGACGCCCACGTCGAAGAAATATCCGCCGCCGGTGGGCCACGCCGTGCCATCGGAAAACCGGCCCAGCCCGCCAGCCCCCGCCGAACTCGTCACGACGACCGTCTGCTGCGCCAGGCCGGCGCCCGCGAGCCATCCGAATAGAATCAGGCCGAGAATCGCGCGCATGCTAGGGGGAGAACGGCACCGGCTGGACGAGGGGAAACGGCGTGGTGCCCGCCGCGCCCGCTTGCAGCCGCAACAACACGGCGCCCTTGGCCCGGAAGAGCTTCGCATTCGCGTAGTCGGTCAGGCCGGTGGCGACATTCCGCCATTCCAGCGCACTCCCCTGCCGCAGATAGAAAACCTGGAAGGCACTGTCACCCCACACGAGCAGTTGATCGGCCGTCGCCGGACTGGTGCCGGCGGTCAGGCTGCTGCCGACCATCTGCCAGTCGACCGGCGACGCGTCGACGGGAAACCCGGTCGCCATCAGTTGCGCCGGCTTGGCCGGCACGCGCGCAAAAGGCGTGACCCGCACTTCACCCACCACGGAAAAGGAGAGCGCGTTCGCCTGCCGGCGGAAGAAGACTCCCGTCCCCGGCGGCACGATTGCCTGGTCCTGGTTGGTCGGGCCGGTCGCGACGTTGCGCCATTGGGGCACCGCGCCGCTGCGCAGATAGTAGACGGCATAACTGTCGCCGTCCCACGCGAGCACCTGGTCCGCCGCGGCCACCGCCGCAGCCGCATTCACCTTTGCCTGCAGACCGGTGCCAAAGAGCGCCGCCAGCGTCCAGTGCGGCCGGATCGCCACGCGATAACTGACCAGCTGCGCGATGACCGTGCTCGCGGAGGTATTGAGCAGCGAGTCACCTTCGATCACCAGCGTGCCCGGCGCGGCGAGACTGCTCGCTGCTTCATCGATCTCAAAACGCTGGCCCACGAGGGTCGTCGTTTTTCCGTCCACGTGACCTAGCACCTCGAGATAGTGCGGTTCGAGCGAGATCCGCGGCACCGTGCCGCCGTCGGGCTCGGTCAGCGTCACCGTCGTCGCCGTGGCCGCACCCACGACCCGGACAAGGCGGCTGGGTCGCACCAAGGGCACGCCCAGGCTGGTCGTGGAGAATTCAGCCGCGGAATACGACATGACCCCGACCGGAGCCCCGCCGGCCTGGACTTGCCCCAGCGCAATGCCACCCGGCAAACCGCCCGCACCGGCCAGCGCCACAAAACCCGCGAGGCGAAGCGCCGGAAACCCGTGGACTTGGAGGATTGCACCCATCCCGCGAACCGGTGCCGGTGAACCGGCGATCAGTCCACGAAACACCTTCCTCAGTGCCACTCGGGCGGCGCTGAGGTTCCAGGCCGCGGGAAGTGCGCGCCAGAGCGGCGTGCGAACTAAGCGCACGCGCGATGAAATCATCGTCATGGAAAACCGGAGGGAGACCTGGGAGCTGAAGCGGTGCACTTCACACCACCGCTCCACTATGCCGGATGGCGCCCGTCATTCGCATGAGTCGTTCGACTCATTTAAGCCAACGCCACTTGAGAAAACGGGCGCGGCTCCCGCGCGGCTTCATTCGACCGCAGCGGAAAGCCGGCGGTTTTCGCAGACAATTTGCGGAAGCGCCGGGGCGCGGGCAGCTCTCGGGGGTCCGGTGCCCCCGGACGGGTCAATGCTCGGCGGAATGCCCCAGCCACTTCATCACCGCCTCGGTGCGACAGCGCACCGAGAGCTTTTCGTAGACGTGATAGAGGTGGTTTTTCACCGTCGCGAGACTGATGCCGAGACCAACCGCGATCTCCTTGTCAGCGAGGCCGCGCGCCAGATTGGCCATGATTTCCTGTTCGCGCACGGTCAGCTTCGCCTGTGTGGCCGAAGCCGAAATCGGCCGCGCAAACGCCGCGAGCACGCGCCGCGCGATCGGCAGTGACATCGGAGCGCCACCCGCCAGCAGCTCGTCGAGGCCCGTAATGATCTCCGCGGGCGCCGCACTCTTCAGGAGATAACCTGCGGCTCCTGCCTGCAACGCCCCGAACAGGTTCTCAGAATCGTCCGACATCGTGAGCATCACACACGGCATCAGGGGACAGAGTTCGCGCAACCGCAGCACTGCGGCCGGGCCGGGCTGGCCGGGAAGATTGATGTCCACCAAGGCCACCTGCGCGGGCGCTTTCGGCAGCGCGCGCAGCGCATCTTCCGCATTGGCAAACGATCCGGCGACCGCAAACCGGCCGCTGTCCGCCAGCAACCGCTCGATGCCGGCCCGGTATTCGCAATCATCTTCGATTAACGCCACAGTGGTCACAGTCGCAAGTGAACCACGAAACGCCCAAAATACACGAAAAAGCTACCGGTAAAGTCCGCTGATTTTCGCTTTGAAAACCCCGAGGGCTTTCCGCGTCTACGGCAGTGGCCGGTTCAAGGGCACGCGCATCTCCACCGTCGTGCCCTGCCCCACTTCGCTCGAAATCTCCGCGCGGCCGCCGAGCACCTTGGCGCGGGCGATGATGTTCACCGTGCCGTGGCCGGAACCGAGTTTCTCCCCCACGACAAAACCCCGGCCGTGATCGCGCAGCATGATGACAAATTCGTCGCCCGCGATCGCCAACCGCAACTCCGCCGTCTTCGTCTCCGAATACTTCACACAATTGTGCACCGCCTCCTTCACCGCGAGGAACAGGCTGTGCCGCACCTCCGCGCCCAGCATGATCGGCGGGATTTTCTCCACGTCCGGCAGGTCGACCGCACAGGCGATGTCCGCCGCGCGCAGCGTCTCAACCGTGTAGTTGCCGAATCGCTCGATCACGCTCGCCAGCGTGTCGTGCTGCGGGCTCACCGCCCACACGATCTGGCGCGCGTGCTGCACGAGCTCCTGCGCCGCGCCGCGCACGCGCGCGAGCGAGGCCTCCAGTTTTTCCGGCTCCGCCTTCGCGCGCGCCGCCTCGCCCACAAAGAGGATCACCCGGCCCAGCCCCGAACCCACCTCGTCGTGCAAGTCGCGCGCGAGCCGCAACCGCTCCCGCTCCACGGCCGACTGGCTCTCGAGCAACTGCACCCGGCGTTGCAGCGCCCGCGTCGCAAACCAGCGGCTGACGCCCGCGATTCCCGCTACGCTCGACGCACCGACGAGGCCCATGAACCACCACGTGCGCCACCACGGCGGCAGGACGGAAAAGGCTATCGTGCCGATCGTGCTTTCCCGGCCCTCGACATCACGCGCCTGCACGTGAAACACGAAATTGCGGTAGGGCAGATCGGTGAACTCACGCCAGGGCGTCGCCGACCATTGGGACCATCCCGGCTCCAGGCCTTCGAGCCGGGAGCGATACTCCGTGCGAATATTGCCGTGATAGTCGGGCGTGAAGACCGGGGCGGCGAAACTGAAGCGGAGGGAATTCCGCGTGGCATCGATACGCAGCCTCTGATCGCCCGCGTGCGGAACGACGCCGGGCGCGCCGCCGCCAAACAGCATCTCGCCGGCCGCCGTGCTGATCGTCCGGATGACCGCACGCAGCGGGGAAGGTGGTTGCTCGGGGCGCCACGCGGGATCGACCGTGACCGGCGGCTCACGGCCGCCCAGCCAGAGAATTTTGGAAGGCGAGTCGTAGTATAACCTGCTTGCGCCGAGCCCGCGGAGCGGGCCCGCGGGCAGCGCGTCAGCCCGCCAGCGATTTTCCGCCGTGCGGGCGATGTGGATCAGCAGGGGAGCGGGAGTGTCGACGAACCACCACTGATCACCGGCGTCTCCGCTTGTGACCACCGCCCGATTGAAAAGGGGCAGGTTATCAATGCGATCCTCCGGCACGAAGCGGCGGGCGGCGCGGTCGTAGCGCAGCACTTTGCCCCCGCGGAACGTGATCGTTTCCTTACCGAGAGTCCAAAAGGTGGCAAAGTCCGTGCCGCGTGCAAAGGGCAGACCGCAGGCGGGATCGAGATAGGCTACGCCAACGTCCAAGTTCGGTCCGGACTGGAACTCCACCCGCCAGGAACCCGCCCCCCGGTAACCCGCCGCCCAGACGAAACCGCTCTCATCGGGCACTACGCTTTCCACACTGGCCGGCACGCCGGGCAGGAGGCCGTCGTCGCGCCACTTCGCTCCGTCGTAACCCAAAAGCCGCAACCCTCGAACACTCGCACCCACGAATGTCCCGGGATGCCGGGGCACGTCCGTCAGGTGGTTGAACTGGAACGGCAACGCGACCACGGCGCGATCGTCGTCCGTGATCTCCCGCAGATACTGGCCGGTGGCAAAAATTCGCTCGCCGATGCTCACCAGTCCGCCCGGTCCCGTGGGAAATCCCGCGATCGGGTGCAGATCTCCGGTCGTGTCATCGCGCCAGGACACACCGTTGAAGTGCGCGATGTAGAGCCGGTTTCCCCGCCGCAGGAACGCACGCGCCGAGTCGAGCGAGGTTTGGACGGAGAAGCGCGACTCGATCTGCAGGCGCGTCACCTGGTTGACGTGGGCAAGCCAGAGCCCGCCTTGATCATCTGGGGCGAGATGCGCGACCGACCCGCGGGGGAGGCCGAAGGCGGGCGTGAACTTCGCGACGGGTGCCCCGTCGGCCGCGAGGAGATGAACCCCTTCCCGGGCGAAGGAGAACGCCAGGCGTCCGTCGCGCAGGAACGCGGCGGCAGAGGCGTTTTCCTGCGCGAAGATCGCCGAGGCGGCGGCGGACAGGGGCACCATCGGCGTGCCGGGACCGGCCCAGCGCATCGGACCCACATCGGTGAGCAGAAGCGTCTCCCCGGATCCTGCCAACCGGCGCGCTCCGAATAACCGCAACGTGTCCTTCGTGGCCGGATTTGGACTGCGCGGCGGCGCAGCGACCGCGACAAGTGCACCGTTCTGCAACTGAAACAAACCGTCGTTGGCCTTGCTCACGTAGAGCGAGCCGTCCAGCCAGGCCAGGCCGTTGAAGTTACTCGGACCCGAGGGCCAGGAACGGGCCGAGCCATCGTGTCCGAAAAAGACCAGCCGCGTCGGGCTGGCGAGATAGACGCCGTCGGACGCGGCGGTGCCGAGGTAGAGACGGCCAAGATCCCGATCCGCGGCAGGCAGTCGATCGGTTACGTCCACCGGCAGCAATTCGCCGCGAGCATCGGGTCGGAGGACGGCGACTTCATTGGTTCCGCCCATCCAGACGGAGCCGCGCGCATCGACGACAACGATGGGCACCACGCCCTCGTTCCGCAGTGTCATCACCCGCCAGGTTGCTCCATCGAATTCGAGCAGACCGGAGGTATTGCCGACATAAATATACCCGGTCTGTGGATGCTGGACGATGCGGTAGTTGGTCGGGGCCGCACGATAGACGTCCGGGCCCCACGAGGTCAGAAAGGGCAGGCCGGTGAGTAGAGGATGGGCGGCGGACGCGGCCGCCGGTCGAGCGCCGGGAGGCGACAACCCGGGGCTCGAAACACCCGGAGCGGCGTCAGCCGCGCAGGCAGCAGCCCGCGCGAGCAGAAAGAACGCGAGGGAAAGCACGAGCCGGCGCGGAAACCGCGCGAAATGGAAGCGAAAACGGATGGGCCAAATGAGACGCAGGAACGGCCACGCGGCGAGGATGTTTAGGCGGAGCAAACCCACGAGGATCACCGGCCGGGGGCAGCTTGCTGAACGCCTCTGCTCCTGGCCAGTGAACCTTCAAGAGCCGAGGCAGGGCCGTTCCAGAGCCGTGAGCGTCATCAACGCCCAAGCGCGCTCTGATTGTTGGAGTTACACTCTGGTTTTCGAAGTCACACTCTGGATTGTCGACGGACACCAGGCGTCCTCGACGGAGATTCGAACTGCGAGCGCGCAGGCTCCGGGCAGTCGACATTTGTGGCGTAAGTTGGAAAACGAGACACTGAGAACTTCGCTCATACCGTCCGAACCGGTTGCCGTTTGTCGCTGCTGTAAACGCTGGCCAAAGGCAACATGACGTAACTGGTGGCCATTCCGGCCACCGCCCGTGGCGCTCATCAAAAAAGGCGGTATCGCCTATGAAGGTAGACGTCCCAATCGGGATTCGAACCGGCACCCCGAAACCGATGCCGTAGGACGAAAATCGAATAGCCCGACTTTTGGCCTTTACGGCCCGATTCTCTTCAATGGATACCAAAGTATCCCTATTTTCAGGAACTACTTAGAAAGTTGAGTCACCCGAAATGGCATTCCCCAAAAATTAAAATCTTAGGAGGAAAGTTAAAAACTTACCTCGAAATAGCCAGCCCGCTACGAGCGGGCTTCGCTGGCGTCCCCACGGGGATTCGAACCCCGGTTCTTACCGTGAAAGGGTAGTGTCCTGGACCGGGCTAGACGATGGGGACTAACCGCGGAGCCGGGCACGCTACGGTCCGACTCCACTCGCGCAACCCCAAAATTTCGTAACCCGGCGCCGCCGGGATACCGGGCTACACCGCCCCAATCACCCTCAACCTGCGAAAAGCTGCCGGATGCCTTCCCGGGCCTGCGCCGCCATCGCATTGGGGGCTCAAACACCATCCGCCCGCCTGCGGGCCCAGGTATGGGACACGACGTTGTCCAACCCCGCGTCCGCCGCACTCAGCCTGCGTCCCGGCACGGAACTGCGTTCCCCGGGCCGATGGGCTCGGCCCGCACCGCCCCCCTCGCCGGCGGCCTCACAGAATTCTCCCACGTGACGCGGTTTCGTCGCGACCTGTCCGGCTCCAGCCCCCAAAACTGGCCGGACCATGCTGTCGTTTTCCGAGATCGCCGCCGCGCTGCCCGACCGGGCGGTGCTCACCATCGAAGGCCTGCCCTACCCCCGCATCGCCAGCGGCAAGGTCCGTGAAATCTTCGATCTCGGCGACGCCTTGTTGCTGGTCGCGACCGACCGGCTCTCCGCCTTCGACGTCGTCCTGCCCGACGGCATCCCGGGGAAGGGCGCGATCCTCACCCAAATGAGCCACTGGTGGTTCGCCCAGACCGCCGGCCTGATCCGCAACCACCTGCTGCCCGATCAGGAGGCCGAGTTCACGCGCCGCGGGATCCACGACACCGACCTGCGCCTGCGCAGCATGATCGTGCGGAAACTGAAGACCGTTCCGGTCGAGTGCGTGGTCCGCGGCTATCTTGTCGGCAGCGGCTGGTCGTCGTATCAAAAGACCGGCGACGTCTGTGGCCTCCGGCTCCCGCCCGGACTCCGCCAGGCCGACCAACTCCCGGCACCGATCTTCACCCCGACGACGAAGGCCCCCAAGGGCCAGCACGACGCCCCCATCGACGACACCCAGGGCCGCGCCCTCGTCGGCGCCGAGCGTTACGAGGCCGTCAAGGCGGCCAGCCTCGCGCTATATCGGTTCGGCCACGACCGTGCCCGCCAAGCCGGCATGATTTTGGCCGACACCAAGTTCGAGTTCGGGACCGACGCCGACGGCGGCCTTTGGCTGATCGACGAGATCCTCACGCCGGACTCTTCCCGCTACTGGCCCGCCGGAAGCTACGCCCCCGACCAGTCGCCCCCGAGCTACGACAAACAGTTCGTCCGCGACCATCTGCTGGCGATCAAATGGGACCAGAAACCGCCCGGTCCCCGCCTTCCCGCCGACGTAATCGGCCGCACCCGGGACAAATACCTGACGGCGCTGCGCCAACTGCTCGAAAGTTGAGCCGTCCGTCCGCGGTCGGCCCGCCGCCGTAAAGCGCAGCGTTGCCGGCTCCGGCGGCTCCCGGGACGCACCGCGCCGGCAAACGCACCGGCGGACGTCGCCTTATTGCATCGCGCCGGTCCGACGCGCCGGCATCGCGTCGCCGCGCGCGGCGCGCAGCAGCTCGCGCCGCAGCCAGTCGAGCGCGGCATTCACCGCACGCACTTTCACCGTTTCCCGCGGACCGGGGTAGTTGAGTTTCTTGGACCACACGCCGTGCGGCGCGTGCAGCGCGATGAAGATCGTGCCCACCGGATGCTGCGTCGCGCCCGTGCACGGACCGGCGAAACCGGTCACCGCCAGCGCGTAGTCCGCTCCCAGAGTCTCGGCTGCGCCGGTCGCCATCGCCACGGCGCACTCGTCGCTCACCCCGCTGTGCTGCGCGATGAGACACTCCGGCACCTCGAGCAGCAGCGTCTTGGCCTCGTTCGAATAGCAGACCACGCCGCCCGCGAAAAACTTGCACGCTCCGTGCACGCCCGTGAACGCGTTTGCCAACAGGCCGCCGGTCGCGGTCTCGGCCAGCGCGAGCCGCTTTTCCTGCGCCCGGAGCAGGTCGCTCACCACCTTCGCCAGCGAATCGTGCCCGTAGCACATCACGTCCTCGCCGAGCAGCGCGCCGCACTCCCGGGCCACGCCCTCGAGTTCCTCGTAGGTCAGCTTTCCGCTCGGCGAACTCACCCGGCAGTCGACGGCGCCCTGGTGGGCGCAAAAGGCCACGCTCAGCGCCGCGCCGTAGCGGTCGAACACCGGCTGCAGGCGGGTTTCGAGGGCCGACTCGCCGATGCCCGCCGTGCGCAACTGCACGTAGGCTTCGCGCTCCGTCACGAGTCCGCGCGCCGCCAACCGCGGCACCACCTGCTCGATGAACATCGGCTGCAGCTCGTTGGGCGGCCCCGGCAACATCACGAGCACCTTGCCGTCCTGCTCGACCCACAGTCCCGGCGCCGTGCCGTTGCCGTTGGGCAGGACTTCCCCGCGCTCGAAGACATACGCCTGCTTCAGGTTGTTGTCGGTCATCTTCCGGCCCAGCCGGGAAAACCGCTCCTCGATCGACTGCTTGATCGCCGGATCGAACACCAGCTTCTGCCCCAGCACCTCCGCCAGCGCGTCGCGCGTGCGGTCGTCGCAGGTCGGCCCCAGTCCCCCCGTCGTGATCACCACGTCCGCCCGCGCCCAGCTCTCCCGGAACTGCGCCACGATCGCCTCCGCCTCGTCCGTGATCGTCACGTTGCGCTGCAGCAGCGCCCCGCGCCGGCCCAGCTGGGCGCCGATGAAGGTGAGATGCCCGTTGGCCGTGAGTCCGAGCAGGAGCTCGTCGCCGAGCGTCAGCAGTTCGTAGCGGACATGGCGCGGGGCAGGTCGCGGCGGGCTGGCGTCGTTGTGGGAGGAAACCATACTTGCGGGCGCGGAAGTTAGGCGGAAATTTGGAAAATACCAGTGATGTTTCCACTTGCCCCGCGCGGATGAACGAAAGCCAGTCCATCAATCTGAAGGAAAAAGTCCGCGCTCTGCCGGACAAACCCGGCGTTTACCTGATGAAGGACCGTCTCGGGCGGATCATCTATGTCGGGAAAGCCCGCAGTCTCAAGAAGCGCGTCTCGTCCTACTTTCAGCGCGGCCGAGCCCGCACCGTCGCCCAGCCCAAGATCCGCGCGCTCATCGAGCTCATCGCCGACGTCGAGACCATCGAGGTGAAGTCGGAGCCCGAAGCCCTCCTGCTCGAGGGCAAGCTCATCAAACAGTGGCGCCCGCGCTACAACACCGACTTCACCGACGACAAACGCTTCCTCCTCGTCCGCGTCGACCTCGGCGAGGAGCTGCCCCGCTTCCGCCTCACCCGCCTGCGCAAAGAAGACCGCTCCCGCTACTTCGGCCCCTTCGCCCACAGCGGCCTGCTCCGCAAGACCCTCGCCCAGATGCGCCGCCAGTTCGGCATTCTCCTCGGCGACGGGACCCCCGCCCAGCTCCCCGACGGCACCTGGCGCCTCTACGACGACGTGCGCGAGGAACTCTACGGCACCGGGAACATCGTCACCGCCGCCGCCTACCGCGCCCGCGTCGACGACGCCTGCACCTTTCTCGAGGGCAAATCGCGCGAATGGCTCGAAACGCTCCGCGCCGAAATGGCCGCCGCCGCCGGGCGCCAGGAATTCGAGAAAGCCGCCGAACTCCGCGACGTCGTCTTCGCCCTCGAGGAAACCCTGCGCAAGACCCGCCGCTTCGAACGCGCCGACTATACCCGGCCCGAGGGCGACGCGGAATCGCTCGAAGCCCTCGGCCGCGCCCTCGGCCTGCCCGCCGCGCCCCGCACCATGGAGTGCTTCGACATCTCGCACATCAGCGGCACCTTCGTCGTCGCCTCGATGGTGCACTTCGCCGACGGCCGGCCCGACAAGAACCACTACCGCCGCTTCCAGATCAAAAGCTTCGTCGGTAACGACCACTTCCGCGCGATGGAAGAAGTCGTCGGCCGCCGCTACCGCCGCCTGGCCGAGGAACAGAAGCCGTTTCCCGACCTCGTCGTGATCGACGGCGGCCGCGGCCAGATCGGCGCCGCGCTCAAGGCCTTTGTCGCGCTCGACCTCGAGCCACCCGCCCTCATCGGCCTCGCGAAGCAGCACGAGACGATTATCTTCCCCGACACGCGTCCGCCGTTGAACCTTCCGCTCAACCATCCCGGCCTCAACCTCCTCCAACGCCTGCGCGACGAGGCCCACCGCTTCGCCAACACCTACAACGCCGACCTGCGCTCGAAAAAGATCCGCGAGAGCATCCTCGACGACTTCGACGGCCTCGGCACCGTGCGCCGCGCCGCCCTGCTCGCCCGCTTCGGCGACATCGACCGGCTCCGCGCCGCCGGCGCCGCCGACATCGCCGAGGTCGACGGCTTCGGCCCGAAACTTGCGGCCGAGCTCCACGCCTTCCTCCACCGGCCCGCTCCGGCCCCGCTCCCGCCCGAACCCGATCCGTCGTGAACCGCCTCGCCCGTCTCGCTCTTCTGCTCCTGCCGGTCGCGGCTGCTGTCGCCGCCACCCCGCCGCCCGAGGCGGTCGCCGCCGCCGGCTCGCCCCCGGTGTGGAAACCGTCCGACGCCCGCTGGCCCGAGCCGCGCTCGTCCGGCGGCCCCAACGTCCTGATCGTCCTCTGGGACGACGTCGGCTTCGGCCAGTTCGGCTGCTACGGCTCGCCGCTCGCCACGCCCACGGTCGATCGCCTCGCCGCCGGCGGCCTGCGCTACACCAATTTCCACAGCAACTCCGTCTGCTCCCCGACGCGCGCCGCCCTGCTCACCGGCCGCAACGCCCACGCCGTCGGCGTGTCGCATATCGGCGAATACGCCAACGGCGCCCGCAACAGCCTCGGCGGCCCGCACCCCGGCATCCCCACCGTCGCCGACTACCTCCGCGCCGCCGGCTACGCCACCGCCGCCTTCGGCAAGTGGCACCTCGCGCCCATGGCCGAGCTCGATGCGGCCGCGACCTCCGCCTACTGGCCCACCGGACGCGGCTTCGACCGCTTCTACGGCTTCATGGGCGGCGACATGAGCCAGTTCGACCCCGAGATCTACGTCGGCCGCGAGCGCGTGAAGCCCCGCGCCACCCGCCCCGATCCCGCGCAGCCCTACTTCCTCGATGCCGATCTCTGCGACCGCACGATCGCCTTCATCGCCGAGCACCGCGCGACCGCCCCGCAGCAGCCGTTTTTCGCCTACCTCTCGCTCGGCGCCGGCCATGCGCCCCACCACGCCCCGCCGGAATTCCTCGCCAAGTGGCGCGGGAAATTCGACGCCGGGTGGGACGTCGCCCGCGAGCAGACCCTCGCCCGGCAGATCGAGCTGGGCCTCGTCCCCCGCGGCACCGTGCTCCCGCCCGCCAATCCCGGCGTCAAACCGTGGGCCGCCCACACCGCCGAAGAACGCCGCGTCTTCGCCCGCTACTACGAGGCCTTCGCCGCCTGCATGGAAGCCGCCGACCGCGAACTCGGCCGCGTCGTCGCCGCCCTCGAGCGGCACGATATTCTGCGCGACACGCTCATCCTCGTCCTGTCCGACAACGGCGCCAGCCCCGAGGGCGGGCCGGAAGGCATCTGGAACGAGATGCGCCTCTTCACCGCCAACAAACCCGGGGTCTTCGCCGGCGGCGCCGAGCGCGTCGATCTCCTCGGCGGCCCGCTCACCTACCCGACCTACCCGCTCGGCTGGACCCAGGCCGGCAACACCCCGTTCCGCCGCACCAAGGGTTCCGTCCACGAGGGCGGCGTGCGCGTGCCGCTCATCGCCCACTGGCCCGCCGTCATCACCGATGCCGGCGGCGTGCGTCCGCAGTTCCACCACGTGATCGACCTGCTCCCGGCCGTGATCGAGGCCGCCCGCATCGACCTGCCCGCCCCGCCCGGCGGCCAGAGTCTGGCCTACACGTGGCGCCGCTATGCCGCCGCCGCGCCCACGCGCCGCGAGGTGCAGTATTTCGAAATCCACGGCCACCGCGCCGTCTGGGAAAAGGGCTGGAAAGCCGTCACCACCCACGAGTCCGGCCAGCCCTACGAGGCCGACACCTGGGAACTCTACCACCTCGACGCCGACCCCACGGAAAGCCGCGATCTCGCCCGCACCCATCCGGAAAAACTGGCCGCCCTGCTCGCCGCCTGGGAACGCGAGGCCCGCGCGCACGAGGTCTATCCGCTCGACGACCGCCGCTCCGGCCCGCGCGACATGATCCGCCCGCCCTGGAACGACGAGCGCCGCCGCATCACCTACGTGCCGCCGGTCAGCGGCCTGCACAAATTCACCGCCCTCGAACGCCGCAACCGCTCCATGCGCGTCACCGCCCGTCTCGACGCCCCGGGCGACGGCGTGATCTTCGCCCACGGCGGCCGCTTCGCCGGCTACGGGCTCTACGTCCGGGACGGGCATCCGGTTTTCCACTACAACTACGCGGGCGAACAGCGCACCACCGTCGCGTCCGCCGCTCCGCTGCCCGCCGGCACCAGCACCGTCGTCGTCGAGTTCGTCCTCGCCCCCGACAACAGCGCGGACGTCACGCTGCGCCTCGACGGCCGCGAAGTCGGCCGCGGCCGCGTGCCGGAGGCCATGGACGGCAACATCAGCCACGAAACCTTCGACGTCGGCCTCGATCTCTACACGCCCGTGACCGAGGACTACGTGGCGCCCAATCCCTTCCGCGGCACGATCCGCGACGTCACCGTCGAGACCGCCCCGCGCGTCCGCCGCTGAGTCCGCGGCCGGAGCGGCGCGGTTCCGGAGATGCGGCGCCGGGCCTCTCGCCGCACCGGAGCCCGATCACCCCGGCTGCCCTTCCCGTCCGCCGCGGCACGGGCCGGTCCCGCCTCACTGTTTTTTCCAGAGCCGGTCGGCGTGGTCGAGATACTGCGCCCAGTCGTAGGGCGTGATGTCGTGTTTGCCGGTGCGGAGGTGATACGCGAGCCCGTCGCCCAGCACCGGCCGGTTCACCGCCGGCATGTCCGCGACACCGAGTCCTTTTCGGCCGAAAAGCGCGTAGACGGGCTCGGCGTTTTTCGCCGCCAGAAACTCTCCGCGCGGATCCGCCCAGCGGTCCTCCAGCGCGCTCGCGACGTGCACCGGCCGCGGTGCGATCAACGCGATCAGCTGGTGCTGGTCCACCGGCAGCGCCGCCGGCCGGCTGTTGTAGGCGCGGAAATTCTTCGCGAACCAGAAGGGGAACGAGGTGTTGATGCGCAGCACCGTCTCGCCGTAGTCGCGTTTGCTCAGGGCCGCGCCGCCCTCGCCCGAGTTGTTGGAGATCACCAGCGCGAACCGCTCGTCCTGCGCCCCGGCCCACAGCGCCGCCTTGCCGAGCCGCGAATGCCCGTGCACCGCCACCCGCGTCGCGTCGATCTCGGGAT
>JACCDO011063645.1_pt1 | contig 31895 bp, 19 predicted proteins | sample 7446101 | NCBI WGS metagenome assembly JACCDO01 (sample SAMN15323440, study PRJNA562643) | freshwater metagenome | isolation source: river surface water | place: USA:Blue River Watershed | collected 2017-08-16 | reverse complement strand
CACTTATATAGAACCATTTTTAGGTAGTGGTGCTTTGTTTTTATATTTACAACCACAAAAATGGATCATTAATGACTTAAATAAAGACTTGATCAATATTTGGAAAACAGTTAGAGACCATCCAGATACTATTATTGATAAATTTAAAAAATTTGGTAAAAAATTTATAGAAATGAACAAAGAAGAAAAAACAAAATGGTGTCGTAAATTAACGTCAGAAATAGAAGATATGAAATTTGATTCTAAAAGGGCTATTACATATTTATTAATGTTATATTGCAATTATCCATCAACATTACTTATTAATAATAAATTTTATTTTACTGGTTTATCTATTAAAATATCTAAATATAATTATTTTTTATCTGATAAATACACTACAAATTTATTAGAAATAAATAAGTATTTAAATACAAATGGTAAAATTTTTAATTTGAGTTATGAAAAAGTATTAGAAAAAGCTAAAAGTGGTGATTTTGTATTTTTAGATCCACCTTATATAGAAAATCACGATTACAGTTTTAAATATAATAAAAAGGAAGTATTAAATAATATATTTTTAGAAAATTTGTTAAAAGAATGCAAAAAGTTAGATATTAGAGGAGTAAAATGGATGATGACCCAAGCCAATACTAAAGAAGTTAAAAAACTTTTTAAAGAATATCGTATAAGAAGTTTCAAAGTATTTAGACGTTCCAGAAAAGAATATGTAAAAGAATTAGTAATTACTAATTACTAAAAATTCTTAAACGCAAAAAACCCCTGAGACTCTCAGGGGTTTTTTGCGTTTAATACACGTATTTACATATTTACATTTCTAATTTTTTTATATGATATTTTCATCAATGTATTTTCTAATTTTTTTATTCAAAGTTATTTCTCCAAGTCTGAAATTCCAAAGTTTACCATAATTAGATTTTGGAGATTTACCACTATTTATGTTTGATAAAAATTTATCTAAAGTTTCATGATATCCGATTTTACTAGAAAGTTCTTCTGGTGTAATTTTAGAATCATTATAATACAGATAAGTAAGTATTGATCCAACTACTGAATCTTTATTTGAAATAGTAGATGTCAAAGAACTATTCATCCATTTTTTGATATTTCTAACATAAACACCATCAATAATTTCATCAGAATCATTTGGTGATAACTGCTCAGATTCTTCTGGTTCTTCCGTATTCATCTTAAGTTTCAAAGCAGGTTTGTCAATAGATCTAGATGTTTTTTCAAAAGTTGCTTGATCTATTACTTCTTTAGTTGTTTGACCATCAAACTTTTGATTAAATATATTCATGTATTTTTCTTGATTTTGGTTATAAGCTATATAATTGTTATATATATCTTTAGTACAATATAATCTTCTTTCAAGATTTGGCATTGCACATCCAGTAATTCTACCAATTGTTTGAGAAATTCCAACATTATACATTGTAGATCCTGGTTTATATATCATAGTTGTAGCAGTTATAGGCTCAATGGTGTCTTCGCCAACATAAGAAATACCTCTGCAGATAAGATCTTTTCCAATTGTAACTACACAATTTTCACCAATCTGTTTTACCATTGTATAAAATTTTCTGATAGTTAATTGTTTAATATTAAAATATAAATTGTCATGGATATATGATAAATTTTCAGTTGTTAACAAAGTTTGAAATTTATCAGATAATTCTTTAGTTGGCATGTATAAACAAATACCATTTCCATTATAAGTATTAACTACACATAAAAGTTTTGATGCTAAATTTTGTAATATTTCTTCCTGACCATTTTTAATTTTTCTTTCTATACAATGAAGTATAGCTTCAAAAGTTTTATTGGTTTTAATTCTTCTTACTTCAAATTTCAGAATTGATTCAATATTTTTTTCAGAAATATCTATGTATTTTACTTTGTCATATCCTATATAATAGTGTGGTATTTCCAATCTCATTACATCTGGACAAGTAATATCATAAAGCATTACACAATTTTCTGGAGTAGCAGTTATAAATATTCTTTTTAGATTAAGTTTTGTCATCTTAGTATTAATAAGATTATGTAATTCTAACCATTTTTGATGACTAACTGGTTGGTTTTCGTTACTAGTATTAATGTTAGTGTCTTTGGTAATAATATCAGCTTCATCATGTATAATTGCAATTTTATCACTTGTAAATCCATGTTTAGTATATAAAATACACAACAAATTTGTAACTTTTTCAATTTGGCTAGAATTATCCAGACAAAAAATTACAAAATTATTAAATTTATCTTTTACACATTTTGTAATTGTTTTTGTAAAAGTTTTATCAGATGCTTTTACAAGAACGACATTATCAATACCTAAATTTAAATTAATTCTGTTAAATAATTGTTCTTGTTGATCACATTTATTAGCAGTACTAACAATAACAGGAACACCGTTATAAAAACAAGTTTCAATAAATTCTACAGTGGCTGCTGATTTTCCAACTTGAGTAGGAGCATAAATAAGAGCATTTCGTGAAGAATGTGTAATAAATCTTTTAAAAAATATTTTTTTATCGTTTGATGTATTTAGTAAAGAATTGGCAAATTTTTTAGTTTTATCTTTATTTCTATTATTGACATTTATATTAGAAAAAGACATTGTCATTTGTTCAAGTTCGGTTTCACTAATTGGTGTAATAACTTGGTAATTTTCACTATTCATTTTTGCTAATTGACAGTTTTTAAGTATTTTTCAATAAATTTTTTAAAAATTCAATTTTTTTACTATGATAATAGATCTTCATCTCTTTCCATTCTTTCCATTTCTTCAATTCTCAATCTTTCTTCAGATTCTTCTTCAGATTCTTCTTCAGATTCTTCTTCAGATTCTTCTTCAGATTCTTCTTCAGATTCTTCATCAGATTCTTCTTCAGATTCTTCATTTATAGAATTAATTTTTATTTGACGATAAATAGTCATGTATTCATCATAATATAATGTTTTTTTTATTTTTTCAATCCAATTCTTATAAGAATCTAAAAACAAATTTTCATTTGGAAGATCAGAATATCTTGAATTTACGTATAAATGAAATTCTGCAAGTTTTGCAAATGATATTTTTCTATAATCTTTGTCATTATATAAATAAGGACATGTAGAAAAATAATAATTATATAATTTTACTACATGAAATAATTTTTCAGAATAATTAGAAGCTTGAGTAAAATTTTTTAAAAATTTCATCATATTTGTTTTGCATTTATAAAATTCTAAATCATAATATTTGTTTTTTTTTACATCCAAATCTGACAATATCATATACATTTGTTTAGAACTAAGAATTTTTGGAAAATCTCTTTTTATTAAATTTTTATATATATACTCTTCATTCTTTATACAAAAATTATAAAATTCTTTATTAGTTTTACAAATTCTAGATATATCTTTATAATCCATGGTTAGTAAATTCTCTAATTTTATTTCATTTGGTAAAATTTCCATTTTTATTATAGAAAATAAAAAAAATATTTATTTTTCCAATACAAAAATACCTATTCCATTCCACCAAGTTTGTTTTCCAATATGATTAGGCATATTTAAAAGGTCATCTGGTGACATAAAAATTTCATGACGAAATCGAATTTTGAGATTTAATTCTCTGATAGCCCTCATTGTTCCATCTCTTGGGCCAAACCAATTCCAATCGTCAACTAAAAATATAAACTGATCATCTAATACTGGTAAATAATATTCTAAAGCTTTAAAATGATCTAATTCAGAATGATCTCCGTCATAAAGATATACGTTAAATGTACCATTTAATTGTGACAAATCTACTTTCCAACAATCACTTTCTATGAATGAAATACTACTACTACCATTTCCGTATTTTGAAATATTTTCTATAAATAAATCAGAAGAACCTCCAAACTGGCACCAATTATCAATAAATAAACCTGTGATATTGTTTTTATATACAGCTGCGATACTAGAACTACCATTCCAAGTCCCAATTTCTAAATATCTTGTATCTTGTTTTGAACATATATTATTATAAAAATGTCTAGTTTTTGTACCTGTATAACCCTCAAATTCTAACAATTCTTTACCACTTTTTAATTTTGGATTTATTTTAGATAAACCTTTTTCAGCTTTGTTTATACAATCAACAACATGTTCAATTAAATGAATAACAGTTTCAGTAAAACTATTATGATATTCTAAATCTCCATTTTTAATTAAAGAATAATGCGTTTGGGTAATACACCAATTATTAAGTTCCCAATCTTTTAAAAATTTTTCATCAACCATATTTATACTATTTCTTCTTATTTTTATTTATATATCTACACGAACATTTTACAAAAATTTAGATAAAATTTCTAAATCTATTTGCCAAAGTTGTTTATCAGTTTTACTATTTACAAAATCTAACTCATCTTTTTTCTTTTGTTGTCTTTCTGATAAATCCAAAAGTCTTTCAGATGTCAAAGAATACAATGGCATATTAAGTAAATAATCATATGAATCATCTAATTTTAGATATTTTTTTGTAATCAATAGTTGAAAAATAACTTGTTTACTTTTATTGTTAATATCTAATTTTCCAGAAATATATTCCCTTATAAATCTAATTTTGTTATCAAGTACTTCAAGTTCATCTTTTAATTTTTTCAAAAGATAATTTTTTCTAAGACTATAATAATGTAAACGTAATTTATAAAATTCTTTAAGTATATCTAAAGGACTGAGATATTTTGTTAAAATACAATGTTCATTAAATAAATACATGTTATTTGTACTAAAAGACTTGATTAATTTGAACTCTTTTTCAAAAGTATTTGTATCTATTAAAATATCCAAGTCTTCTTTTTTCTTGAATTCAACCAAAAATGAAATTTCTGAATTTTCATCTTTAGTTCTATTCTGAATGTCCTTTACTTCAAAATCTTTTTTTGTTTTTATTTTAGAATCTGTGTCCATAAATGATTCTAAAAATTCTTTATAAGGTGTTACACCAATACAGATTGGTATTTCAGTAATTTCAACTGTAGTATTGGATATTCTTGACCATTTTCCTTTGGTTACAAAACTTTTTTCATCAATAACTTCAACTATTCCTCCAAAATTTTTATAATAAGGAATTAATTCTTTTAATTTAGAATCACCAATTAACATTTTTAACAAATTTTGAACAATATCTTTAGGATTATAAGTTGGAATAAATGTAGAATACCCGGTACCAATTCCTTCACATCCATTAATTAAAACCATTGGTATTATTGGTAAAAACCATTCTGGTTCTATTTGGGTACCATCGTCATTTAAATAATTTAAAAGAATAGAGTCATTATTGTTAAAAATAATTGGAGTTATAGGAGATAATTTAGTATAAATATACCTAGGACTTGCAGCATCTTTTCCCATACTTATACGACTACCAAAATTTCCAGATGGAGTTAGTAAATTAATGTTATTTGTACCAATAAAATCTTGAGCCATTCCTATAATTGCTCCTTGTAATGATGCTTCACCATGATGATAATTTGTTTCAGCAGATACATAACCGGATAATTGAGCAACTTTGATTAGATCAGTTTTATTTTTTTTTAACATATAAAATAAAATTTTTCGTTGAGAAGGTTTTAAACCATCACAGAGACTTGGTATAGAACGTAAATTATCATATATAGAAAAATGTATTAATTCTTTATTAATTAAATCTTGAAAACTAACACGATCTTGTTTGGTATCTATATAAACATCTTTGTTATAATTTCTTAACCATTCTTTTCTTTTATCAGAACATTTTTCAGTATTTTTTGCCGTGTTTTTATCTTTATTAAAAGCTAAAAGAATTGCTTCGTCACATTTAGAATCTTGGTAGTAGTAGTCAACTTTTAAATCTGCTAGTCTTTTAAAAGTATTTTTAGCATCTTCTTTTGTTGAAGTACCCAATCCTTTAAAATATCTAATATTATAAGTATCTAATTTAGAACCAATAACTTCTTTCCATTTTGCATATTCTCCTTCTGTAAAAAATTCTAATACAGTTTTACCTTTTATAGCTTTTAAAATTGGAGTTTGTAAAGTTTGAATATAATCTAATTTTAATAAACTAGGCCACCAAAAATGAAAAAAGTTTACTAATAAAGATTTAATATGAGAACCGTCCAAATCTTGGTCAACAAGTAGCATTACTTTTCCATATCGTAAATTATCAATATTTTTAGAAGTGTAAATAATATCTTGTTTTAATCCTATAATTTTTTTAAGATTATTAATTTCTTCATTATTTATTATTTGACTTATACTAGCATCTCTAACGTTTAAACAGTTATGAGTAACTGTAAAATCATTAATCAAAAATCGATGATTACCATCTAAATTTAAACCAACATAATTATCAATACCAATTTCTTTTATAGTTATAAATCCTGTTATATTTTTATTTATATATTTAGAAGTATTGATTGGTTTTTTTCTAGGCAACAATGTTGGTATATCAGATATATTTCCTGAAATTTTTAATCTTACAGCTAAAGCTAATATATCAGTTTTTTTATAAATATAATTAGTTTTTTTAGTAGATACATGACAATAAAAACCAAGAGAACGTACTAAATAAATAATGTCATCTATTAATTTTTGATGTTTAGTTGTTTGACATATTTCTATAGTTCCATCTTGATAAATGTAACCATCTGTATCAATTATTCCAGCCAATAATTGTAATCTTATTTCTTTAGAATTAATCAAATATTCTTTAGGAATATGTTTATTATTTACTAAATTATATTTGTCTAATAATTTTTTCAATGGTGCTTGTTTTTTGAAATTATCAATAGAAGAAATACTATAACTATATTTTTGATTATTTATTTGTGTAAATTTAGCATCATTATCGTTTCCCCATTTTTCTAAATAAGCAATAATTTCTGTATCTAATTTACCATGGCAAGCATAAGCATAGCCGGTTTTGCAACCATCTCCGAGCCAAAGACCAAGTATATATGGATCTAAAGATACATCTTTTTTATCCCATTGAATACAAGAATTTCGAACTCCTTTTAATCTTTTTTGAAATGATTTTGGTAAACACATAAAATCTTTAATAGATATATCAAAAATATTATTATCATCTATATTACTTAAAAAAGTTTCTAATTGTTTTCTTTTTTCTAAAATATCAGGACTGCTTTTATTCACAGATAATGTGTAAGGTTTATAAATTTTATCAGAATGTTTTCTTTTATAATGTATTCTCATACACTTTAAAGTAATATCATCTAAACATTCTTTGCATTTCAGCTTTAAAGATACAGTCATATGTTTTATTTTAATCTGTCTTTCCTTAGCATCCCAATAATAAGATGCCCAACTATTACTAGACTTTACCCAAATAATTCTTTTATGTTGAGGCAAACACAAAGTTAATATGTGATTTTCATTAACTCTATAAGAATCTCCTCTTATTTGATTTATTTCATACATTTTACCAGAATTTTTTGATAAATTTACAATATGTCTTTTTGTACCATCATCTCCTATAAGAATATCATCTTTTGTTAAATGTTTGGCTAATTTAATTTCCCCATTCCATAATAATACTTTTGTATTTTCCCAAATACATTTGCCACGCAGGGGGAATATTGCATAACGTTCTGGTCCAACTATACTTCTTCCCCACATTGCAAATGTCTTGGCTGAATCTCCTTCTGTTAATATAAGAGTACATTCTCGAGACTTGGGACTACCAGCCCATAAAGCGTCTTCTAATTTTGGTATAAAAACTTTTGAAGTTTTTTTTCCATCTGTTTTTTTAGAAAGTTCTATACTTTCTTTAATTTTGTATATTTCTAATATTTCCTCAACAATTGAGCTTTTATAAATTTTTTCTATAAACGAATCACTGACTGTTATACTTGTACCAAATTCTTTTGACGGAGTTACTAAACATTCTTTTGTTTGACTATTAAAAGTAGGGTTTACAATAGAAGAATTTAAAAACAAAAATAATTTATCTTTTATACTACTTATTTTAATATCTTTTATTTTTTTCTTTTCTTCTAAAAGTTTTTTAAGTTTATTTGTAATTTGTGCAAAGATATAATCAACATGTTTGCCACCTTGACTTGTGTAATTACCATTCACAAATGAAACATGACCAATTGTATTTTTATCAAAAGTAGTTGTTACAAGATATTCCCAATTTTTCTGACTTTCATAAGCTATAATATTCTTTTTTTCTGTATAATAATTTTTGACATAATCTTCTAAAGTTTTACCTTTAAGTTTTTTTGAATCCAAATAAATAGATACATCAGAGTTAGTTACAGAAATACAGTCAATAACTCGTTTTTGTAATAATAACAAAGTGTCTGATTCTAAACCATTCATAAAAAATTTTGAATAATCAGGTAAAAATGAAATAGAAGTATAACTTTTTCCGCTAAAACTTGTAATTTTTGGTTTATTTACAACACTCATGTTATTTTCAAAAACTTGAACGTATTTCTTTTTTCTATTATTATCAACTGTTTCTACTATGAATTTTTTAGAATATATATTTGTACAATTATGAGTAACTGTACCATCACTTAAAGTAAATCTTTTATTACCATCCAAATGAAAACCAACATATGTATCTGGAACACTATCAGTAATGCTAATTTTACCAGTTGATATAGAATACAATGGAAAATTTTTAAAAGTACTTGGTAAAATATCTAATATACTTGTAAAATCACCGTATATTCTAAAAGTATCCACAACAGGTCCAGGTTTTACATAAAATCCTAAATGGGTACATAAAAATAAAAAGTCATTTGTAATATTTAAACTTGAAGGGATACAAACAATATTATAAATTAAAGGAAAAAATTTATAAATAACATTAACAATACCACTAAAAAATAACATTCTGTCATTAACACTACAAAATAAATAATCTAATTTGTTAACATCAATATTCCCTGATGCAAATTTTAAACCATATAAAAATGGATCTACGGATAAATTAACATTTGAATTCCATATTGTTGGATTAGCTCTTTTACCTGTAAAATTATTTTTAATTTTGTCATCTAACAAGATATAGTCTTTTACAGATATATCAATAGTTATCGTATTTCTATAAAGCAATGTTAAAATATGTTCAGAATTAACTTTATATGTTTCTCCATATTGTTGCGAAACAGAAAACATTTCACCATCATCTACTATTTTATTTAATATATTTCTAGGCGTTCCATCATCACCAATTAACACATCCCCAATATTAATATCTATTGCCTTTTTTAATCTTCCATCAAATAGATACAATTGTGTATCTTTAGATATACATTTAGAACCTAAACCATTTGTTCCAGCACCTCTTCTTTGTACATTATCATCATAATTACTACCAGTTAATAAATTTCCAAATATTAGTTCTGGTATATAAATGTTATAATCTTTATGTATTTCAACAGGTATACCTTCACCATTATTAACAACAGTAATCATATCTTTTTCTGGATGATTAAAAAAAACTTTAATATAATTTAAAGTTGTATCTCTAAAAGAGTGATCTGTGGCGTTTGTTAAAATTTCATCAAATATTTTTAAAAATCCAGGAGAATAATCGACTAATTTAGATAAAATATTATATTCGTCTTCTTCGTTTTTTTCAGATACAAAACTTATTTCTTTAGTTTTTTTAACTGAACCTATATACATACCTGGACGTTCCAGGATATGCTGAATAGGTGTTAACTTTTTATATTGTTTTGAGGAAGCCATTACTTTATAGATTTAATTTTATAATTCAATTTTAGTAAAAAGATTATCTAAATCTTCCATAGACGGACTCATTTGATTTTTATTATAAATTTCTACAATTTTATTAAAATCTAATTTTTCTCTTGTATATTTATTATTATTAAATTCTTTTTCAAATGCCTGTATATATTTATTAATTAAATCTTTATTCTTTGAAAATAATCCATCAAATACAAAACTCGTAAATCTTCTAGACAAATGACTATTATCATTATCATTTAATAATTGTAAAAATTGTTTATTTAATCTTTCTTCTTCATCATCTATTAAATAGTCATCATCTTCTTTATCTTTCATAATTTTTTTATTACTATCTATAAAAATTTCTACTTTATCTAGAAAATTTTCCATTTTTCTTTTTATACCTTTAGAAGGTTCTAATTCCAAAGTTTTTTTATTATCATCTAAATATTTTACAAGTTCTTTAAATCTTTTAATATCTTTTTGAGATTTTGGAATTCTCATTTTAAGATTATCACTAATTTCATTATAAATATTATAAATATCATCTTTTAAATAATACGGAGAAGCTATTGGTATTCCATTATCATATTTTATCATATATTCTTTTTTACTTATAACATGATCATTTTGTTGAATAACAACATCAATAATTGGCAATGTATAATATAATTTAACGTTTGATCTCAGTAAAATTCTATATTTATAATCTAAAGAAATTAGAGTAAATGTTTCTCTTCTAATATATCTTATTCTAAATTGCCCTGAATCAAATAAAGTTTGAAGAGTGAGATCATTTGTTTCATTCAATGAAATATTATTTAATTCATTTAAAATTTGACTTTTATAAATATATAAAATAACGACTAATCCGCAAATATTTTCAATAACACTATTTAAAATTTTCTGTTTATGTTTTGTATAAAAAATTTTTATATCTATATCATTGGTTAATTTTGTATCTTTTAAATATCTTCTATAAGCATCTCCCCCAGTAATAAATAAAGATGTAGTTCTATTATTTATAACCTCTAAATGATCTAATTTATAAACAAAACTATTTATAAATAATCTAAATTTCTCTATTAATTCTCCGTTAATACTTGTAACCAAATCTGGATAAACTAAAGAAATATAATTTTTATACAAATTTTCCATTGTAGACTGAAAATTAGGACTTTCATTTTTAAATACTTCGTGATAAATATACAAAATACTATTAAAATAATCCTTTTTAGTAATTTGTTTTTCACGTGTTTGAAAATATAGATCTAAGATTTCTTTACGATAAGAATCGATATCATATTCTTTTTCTCTTTTAACAATCATTTCTGAAAACAAAAATAACCCTTTCCAGTTTAAAAAAGATTCTGACAAAATATTTTCTTGAATAACTTCTATACCATTTCTAGTTGTTAAAAAACATTCAACGTATAAAATAACTTTTTCTTTAATATTTTCTTTATCTGGATCTATTAATCCACGTAATGGTTTATATGTAATTTCTAAATGCATAGATTTACAAAGTGACGAAATACATCCTATAGTTTGTAATGGGGACATTAAACCACAATTTTTATTTAATGTCTTGACATAAAATGGATATTTTAATTTCTTTTCATCTGGTTCGACATTACTTAAATATTGTAATTCATAGTTAGATTGAAAATCTGGATTACTTTCACTATTATTTAAAGTATACATAATAGAATCAATACATATACAAACTTGTTCTAAAATATTATTTAAATCTTTTTCATTGGGGCAAGCTATAAACAAATCATAATTTCCAGCCAAGACAGAATTTTTTTGAATAGGTGACAACAAATCATATAATTCTGGCTCTTGTTGTAAATTATATTTCCAAGCTCGACTTCCAGCTATAAAACCAATACTGTTATTTTCTTTTACCTTTTTTTGTAGTAAATCAATATTTTTAAGTACTGTTGGGTTAATATTATTATCAAAAAATTCAACAAAATCACTTCGTTTTTTCATTTCATCTTTAAAAATTTCATTAATTGATGGAACAATTAATTCTTGCATTTATGTTATTATTTATAATTAAAAAAAATATTTTTAAAAGTTGTACTTTTTTTATTTCTATTTTGTAATAAAGAATGTCTAAGCCTATACTTAATAATCGTATAAATTACCAAGACATTATTGGTAGAGTTATAGCTCATGATACTTATTTTAATCAACCTGTAAAAGTATCTAGTTCTCCAACTTTTGCTAATTTATATTTAACAGGAGATATAGATGTAGCTGGTAATTTATATGTAGCTGGAAATTCTACTATATTTAGTAGTGAAATTATTGAATTTTCTGATAATATCATACTTGTTAATAATACAGAAACAAATTACGGTGTAAGTTTACAATATGCTGGTATAGAAATAGAAAGAGGTTTAGGTGAAAATTTCAGAATTGTTTTTAATGAAGCAACAGATAGATTAGAATGTGGGTTTTTAAGTTCTTTAGCTCCTGTTGCTTTACTTGACAATTCATTAGTTGATCAAGAAATTCTTATATGGGATAATTCTTCAAATAAAATTAAAACCATAAATAATATCAATATTCCTATAACTTTTGGAAATTTACAAATCACAGATACTCTTTATTTTCAAACTGGAAATTTAAATAGTACAAATGGTATTTTAAAATTAACAAATTCTGATTTTTCTTTAGATTTTGATCAAAAATTAATTTTAGGTAATCTTTCTCAATCAATTTATAGTGATTCTTTAACAGGAGACTTACATATAGATAGTGGTGGTGATATTTATTTTTCAAATACTGTACCTAAAAAAATTCACATCAATGGAGAAGTTCCAATTACTTTTTCAACAGCTGATGAAAGTATTTACGCCGATTTTGCAAATAATATGACAATAACTAGTAGTCAGGATATCTTTTTATATCCAAACAAAGGATTAGGTGGTAATAGGGTATTTGTACCTTATGATACAAAGGTTTCATTTGGAGATTCAGGTAATTTTATTTACAGTGATACAATTGGTAATTTAAATATTAGTTCAACCAGTATTATTCAAGATTTGAAATTTGGTAATTCAAAAGTATATTCGACAAATGGAAACAAAATTATTATAAAGTCTGGTGGTGTTAATTTTGGAACAATCGGAAATGTTTTTTTAGTAGAAGATACGATTGGTAATTTAACAATAGACACAAATGATCTTTCTAAAAGATTAGATATTAAAACAGAAACGCTTTTTTCCAATGACATCTTTTTTCCAAATACTTATAGAATTAGTTTTGACAATACATCTGTTCAATTTGGTTCAACAAATGGAAGTTTTTTAGAAATAGGAACAAACATTATTGGTAAAAATACAAGTAACACTCTCTATACAATTGATAATTCTTTACAACAAACTACTTATCAAAATCAAAAATTCAAAATAACAACTATTGACAATAATGCCTTTAATATTACTGATTCTTTTACGATAAACACAACACAACAAAAAGTTTATTCTGATATGAACATTATTGTCACTAATACAACAGAATCAACTGATATATCAAATGGTAGTTTAATGGTTTTAGGTGGAGTTGCTATACAAAAAAATTTAAATGTTTTAGGTAATACTAATTTTAGCAACAATGTTAATCTAGATACAAATCGGATTACAAATTTAGGAGAACCAATAAATAGTTCAGATGCAGCAACAAAAAATTATGTAGATGCAGTAAAACAAGGATTGTATGTTAAAGATTCCGTAGAAGCAGCTACCACAGTAAATATAAATTTAGTTGATTTAATTAGTGGTTACACCATTGATGGATTCGTGTTATCTAATAATGATAGAATTCTTGTAAAAAATCAAACAAATAGTGTCGAAAATGGTATATATGTAGTAACTTCTAGTGGCGGTATACGAAGTAATGATTTTAATACAGGAGTTTCTGCAGCTGGTTTTTTTTGTTTCGTAAAAGAAGGTTCTATTAATAAAAATTTAGGTTGGATTTGTAATAGTTCTGTAACAAATGATGTAGTTGATACTGATAATTTAACATTTACTCAATTTACTGGTCTTGGTCAAATTACTCCTGGAAGTGGTCTTTCAAAAACTTTTAATCAACTTGATGTTAAAGTTGATGATTTTTCTATAGGATTTCAACCTGTTACTACAAATTTGCGAATCAAAAGTGATACACTTGGGACAGGTTTAACAGGAGGAAATGGTGCAATTATAAGTGTACTCTCTGATTTAAGTCATGTTACAAAATTAGGTATTATAAGTACAGGAACTTGGAATAGTGATATAATAACAGTTCCATATGGTGGAACTGGTTTAAATTATATCAGTAGTGGAAGTATATTATACGGCAATGGTGGTAATCCTTTATCAAGTTCTAGTTTATTTGTTTGGAATAATTCTTTAGAAACATTAGAAATAGGCGGTAATACTTACATTAACAAAGATAGTTTAATAATTGGAAATGGTCAACTTTTACAAACTTCTGGTAGTTTTATTTTAGGAGATACAAACGATATAAAAATTAAAATAGGTAGTATTACTAATATACAAACAAATACATCAGGTACTTTTATATATAATAATTTAATAATTACTAACGGTAATTTAACTGTTTCTGGAAATGTACAATTAAATGGTACTCTAAGTACTCTTTATACAACATTTGTAGATACATCATCAGAATTAACATTGTATCGTGGAACAACGAGTAATTTAATTTTATCAGATACAAATTTAATATTAGACAATATTTTGATAGGTAATACAAATCTTTATAAAAACATAACTTCAGATTTAGAAATAGATGGAAATATATACATTTCTAATCAAAACCAAATAAGTATTTTGGATAATTCTATTTGTATAAGTAATACAAATGGTACAAGTATTAGTACAACCATAACAAGTAATAATGTTGTTTTGTCAAGTACATCTGGTAGTTTGTTACAATTAAATTTAGAAACAAAATTAGGTGAATCCGTTATTTATACTCCAGGAATAACTGAAGATAACTTATTAATTACAAATAATTTAAAATTAACAGTAGATACTCCTATAAATTATACTGGTAATAGAAAATTAGATGTATTTAAAAATACATCAACTTCTGGAACTTTATGGTATTATGCTGGTATCATTACAAGTGGAAATATACAATATACTTTAGATGATAATAATTCCAAAAGTCTTGTGGGTATTTATTTTGATCAATGGACAAATATACCAGAAATTAAATGTACTTATTATGGAAGTACTATTAGTAATACTATTACTCAAATTTATAATGATACTTCTGGAAATTATCATTTATTTTTCTTAACAAAACAAGATAGTTTTTCAAACTTGTCATTAGACTATAATAATTATCCTTTAATACTAACAAACGAAGGTGTAGGTAATGAACCAAATGGGATAATAAGTAATTATAATCCTTCTTGGACTCTTTTAGATACTTCTAAAAAATTAACAAATTTGTATAATTATGAAAGTAGTCAAATATTAATTTCTGAAGGAAATGATACTGGTTTGTTTATAGAAAGAAATTCTGACAATATAGCAAATAATGACACAAGTATTTTTACAGATACTATACCTAGTCAAGTTGTACTAGCTGGAAATTTAAGTATTTTAAAATTGAGTAGTTCTGCAAATAGTTTAGATGATTTTTATAATAATTATACAATCTTATTCACTTTTGGTATATTGACAGGAGAAACTAGAAAAATTATAAAATATAATGGGGCTCAAAGATTAGCTTATTTAAATATACCATTAACAAGTGTTCCTGATAATGGAGACTCTGTAGACTTTTTTAATAATAATTATTTTGTTACATATTTAGATGAATCAAATGGGAAGTTAACATCAGGGTATACAACTAAAAAAGAAAACGTATTAACTTTGAATAAATATGGAGACTATTTAATAGGAAATCTCCAAACAAATGATGGTATTACAACTGGTGGAATGATAACAATTAATAGTACAAGTATAAATAGTATATTTAGTTTAGGAGGAGCTTATTTTGGAAAAGAAGTATTTACACCAAATCTTTATGTAAATGACAGTATTAATTTTAATACTAGTAATATAATTTTAAAAGACACCATTGGATCTTTAAAAGTACAAAATGGAAATAATCAAACTATACTTGTATTTAATAGTATAGGAAATATTAGTTTACAATCATCAATTGTTAATAACACAACTTATGGAAATATTGGAATACATGGTGGCATAGATTCTAATAATACTTCACAATCTAGAATTGTAATAAATAGTAATGATTTGTCTCTTTATTCTGGAACAATTGGGTCCATTATCTTGAATGATTCTTTAGATATTGATTATCAATTAGTTTCAATTGGAACTAAAGTATTAATCAATGATACAACACAAGCAACTAGTTTTACAAATGGTGGAGCTTTAACAGTTGATGGTGGTGGAAGTATTGGAAAAGATGTTTATATTGGTGGAGATTTGTATGTTGGTGGTTCATTTTCATCAGGAGATACAGTAAGTCAACCAACTTTATCAGAATCTAATTTAGTTAATTGTAGTTTTGATAGTTACGGGATTGTATATATGGTTAAAAACGGTATTGTTAGAAATTTATTTTTTACCTTTACTCTTACTCCAAATATTTCATCAGAATTATGTGAAGTACAATTTAATATACCTGACAAATTAACCGCATTTAGCACATATTCAGAAGTAATTTCTGGAGTGTCTGCTTTTGTAGATACAACAGAATTAATACAAATTACAAATATTGTTTGTACTAGTTTGCCAGGAACAAATAGAATAATTATTAAATTTCAAAGTAATACATTGGGAACTCATTACTTTCAAGCAAATTTACTTTTCAACACAACTTAAAAAATTGATTTCTTAGATGATTTTTTAGTTAATATAAAAATGGAACTATTTCCAGATAATGAAAAAGAATTTCTTATAATGGTAAGAAAAATTTTTGAAGAAAATGGATTTTGTTATATTTCTAAAAAATTCCCTATTTGTGGAATATACAATTTTTCTTATTTGTACTTGGAAAAATTAAGTGATAGATGTAATTTTAATGTTCCTGTTATTAAAGACACCAAACATGATAATTTTAAAATTACTCTTAAAGGAAATGCGGTTTTAGATTTTTTAGGAAAAATATACAATACTGAACTAGATACTTCACTTTATGATAAAAGAAAATATAATTTTTATAAAAAAATTTGTACATGGAGTTCTGTATATGCTAATTCTTTTAATTTTATTAAAAAAAGAAATGATGCAGTTGGCCCGTTTAAAAGTAGAACTTCTGATAGTGGTTATGATTTAACACTATTGGAAAAAATTAAAACTAACGGTATAGTTGACTTTTATGATACAGGTATAACTGTAGAACCACCTTATGGTTATTATTTTGATCTTGTACCTAGAAGTTCTATTAGTAAAATGGGTTATATATTAGCAAATAATATAGGTATAATTGATAGAACTTATCAAGGTAATATAATTGTTCCATTGATAAAATTGGATATTACTAAACCAGATTTAGAATTACCATGTCGATTAGTACAAATTATTCCAAGAAAAATTGAACATTTAATTCCAATGGAAATTACTGAAGAAACTTTAACAACTTCAGAAAGAAATATTGGAGGATTTGGATCAACTGGCAAATGAAATCTGTTTCAAATTCTGTAATTTCTGAGATTGATTACACCATTACTACAATAACTTTATTTGTCAAGTTAAATTGTACTTTTAACATTCATAATTTTGAATATATTTTTCCAAAAGACTCTAAAAAATTTTTAAATAGTTTTATTGTTAATTTATACATTGATGAATGTGAAAAATATATAAATATAAAAATTTTTGAAAATGGTTCTTTACATTTAACTGGTTTAAAAAAAGTTGAAGATTATCTTAAAGTAGTTTCTGAATTACATAATAAATTAAAACAATTTGAACACCAAATTGTAAAAATTGTTTTAAGTAAAGACTCTAATGGAATTTATACAGATTCTGAACAAAGAGTATATGATAAAAATGGTAAGACTATGATAGGATATAAAACAAATGATTGGTATTATATTTTTAACAAAAAATGCAGATATTTTAAAGATATTGGTAAATTTAAAAATTTACAAGGACTTGTTATTTTATCTAATGTTGTTGATGGGAGTAGTCCTTCAGCTCTGATAGTTGATTATAATATTAATCCTTATAAATCTGATATCAACAAATTAGAAATTATTGATTTTGACATCAATACAATAAATGTAAAAACAACTGTTTCTACCAAATTCAGTAATAAATCTTTTTATAATTGGTTAACAGATAACCAATTTTTTGTCGAATATAATCCAGAAAGATATTCTGGATTAAAATTAAAAATTAATATTGATCAAAGTGATACTTTATTAAAAAAATGTAAATGTAATAACAAATGCGTATGTACAATTATAACTTTTTTAATTTTTTCAACTGGAAATGTTCTTATTACTAATCTTAAAAAAGAATCTATTATAAAAATTGCTTTAAACTATTTTCAAAAAATAGTTTTGTTTTACAATAATAACAGTGATGCCAGATTGGAATTTTAAAGATAACTTGTCATTGCAAACAAATAAATTTTTAAATGTATCAAATTATCCAGTTTTAGGATTAAATACTTCTGGTAATTTAGACATTTTTGGACCAAATGGAAATGATTTATATATTAATAGTAAAACAACATCAGGAACATCTCATACATATTTTCATACAAATAGTATAGGAAATATTATATCAAATACAAATTTACTTTTAGGAGTTGGAACAAATCAGACAACCCAGCATCTATTAACACTTAAAGGAAATTCATCTATAGGTTTAACTGATCAAACTAGTTATTTAAAATTAATAGGTGGAAATAATTTAACAGGTGGTGGAATAATAACATTATTTGGAAATAGTACCGGACAGAGTTCCGGTACAATTGCGTTACAAGCAACAGAAACTGGAGGTTCTGTTCAAATATTTACAGGTACTTCTGGAAATAAAAAATTTGAAATTCTTCCAAATGGTATTAGTAATTTTTCACCAGATGGTTCAACTATTGTTTTAAATGTTAGCACAGAAGAAACTATACTAACAAATACTGTAAAATTAACAAATACAACTCCAAGTACTTCTTCTACAACAGGTGCTTTACTTGTAGAAGGCGGTATCGGTGTTAAAGGTGACACTTTTATAGATGGTGGATTATTTTTAAATTCTGTTAGTGGTAATATTAACTTTTCAAGTTCAGAAGTTAGTACAAGTTATTCTAATGGTAGTACTTATTTTTTTGGAGGTGTTGGTATTATTTGTTCAACAAATGCTTGGAGTGAAACTGCTGGTGGAGCTTTAAGTGTTGCAGGAGGATTAGCTTTAGGAAAAGACGCTTTTATAGGTGGTAAAATAAATATATTAAGTACAGAAGTTTCTACGAATTCTTTTTCTGGAAGTGGTATATTTTATGGCGGTATTGGTATAAATGGTCAAACAAATATAAGAAAAAATGGAGGAGAACATTTGGCATTAAGTCCTCAAGTAACAGGATCTGAAACAAGTATACTTTTTTATTCTTCAAATAGTTATTCCACAACTGGATCTTGGAAAATTGGACAAAATATTTATAATTCACAAGGTTCTTTATGGATTTCTGATTTATTAGAAATAAGAAATAATAATAAACCTCATTTTCCTCAAGGGTTATATTTTGGTGATAATTATAATTTAACAGGAACTGGTGGTTTATTTTATTTAAACAATAATTCTACAACTATTTTAACAGGTAATTCGGATAATTCTTTGGTTATTAATTTAACAACAGATTCAACAAGTTATACAAATGGATCTTTGGTTGTATCTGGAGGTTTAGGAGTTGAAAAAATTACTGTTAATAGATTATTGACAAATAACGGAACAATTGGTGGTGCTTTATTAGAAAATAATACCTTGACAAATTTGTTAATTACAGGTGTCAATATTATCAATTCAACAATTTCCAATAATTTATTAAGTGGCAATGAATTTCAAAATACAATTTTAGATAGTGTGACAACAACAAATTCTATTATAACAAATTCAACTGTTCAATTAAATTTATTAACAAACAATACTATTACATCAACATTTATTTCAAATGCAACAATAAGTAATTTTATAGCTTTTACCGGTTCTATAGATGACTTGTATTCTACAAATGTTGATATTGAAAACTTGAATAGTAATTATATTTATTCAAATGGTATTGTAATAACAAATGGAAATATAGGTATAGGAACTACTTCTCCAAGTTATTCTTTAGACAATAAAAATATTTCTAATTTAACAAACTTGATAGCTTTAAATACAACTATTGGAAGTCTTTTTATATCAAACGGTAATATTTTTATAAATACTACAAAAAGTAATAGCACAGTTACAACAGTTGGTACAAAAGAAAATTTTTTGATTAATTTAGATACATTAACAAGTGGTAATCTTTTAAACGCATCTTATAATACAACATCTGGTGGAAAAAGAGGATTTATTGTTCATTTAACAGATGACACAAAATCAAGTAATGTCATTTTTGATACAAATGACGGATTTGATTTTAGAACAGATTCTATTACTAGATTACATATTTCACCTTTCAATAATCGTGTAGGTATATATACAACAAATCCTCAAGCTACATTGGATATTTCCGGAGGAGCAAGAATCAGTGATAGTTTAACTGTTGGGAATATTGTCACAAGTCTTTTTAGTGTTTCGTCGCTTATTTCGACAAACCAAACAGTTAATAATTTATTAGCAATTAATTCAACTATTAATAATTTATTAATTAATTCTACATCAAATGCTACAAGTAATACTTCAGCACCAATAGTGGTAATGGGTGGACTAGGAGTTGTACAAGATGTATATGTTGGTGGGACTATATTTACAAGTTCTGATGCTATTCTTAAAACAAATTTTAAACGGTTAGAAAATACTTTGGAAAAAATAAAAAGTATTCAACCAGTTAGTTTTGTACTTAAATCTAATCCTACTAGAAATTATTTAGGATTTAAAGCAGGAGATTTTGTTAAAAATTTTCCAGAAATTGTATCAAAAGATCAAAATGCTCACATGTCTATTTCTTATGATAGAGTAACAGCAATAAATACAGCATGTATTCAAGAATTAATTTATAAAATTGAACAGCTTGAAAATAAATTGAAAAACCAATCTTGATATTATAGAATTACAAATACAAAACTAATCTTTAAAAACAAAAATGGCAAATCTTTTCAAAGATATTCTTTTTGAACATCTTTCAATTGTTAAAGTTGGAAGAAATTTAAAATTATATTATAAAGATAGCCCTATTCAAATTTTGACGAATGTTTTGTATACTCCATTTGGTGTAAAAAGTTTTGAAAATACTTATTCTTCATTTTCTAATTATCATGTTGACTGTAGTGTAAGTGATAACGAAACTGAAGAAGGTAAAAAATTTACACAAGATATTCATGATTTTGATGATAAAATTAAAACACTTATTATGGACAATCTTAATTTATTTAATGGTGATAAAACTATAGAAGATTTTCCAGATTCATATGCTCCTTTTTTAAAACCTGGTAAAAATGGTTATCCTGGTTTAATGAAAATAAGTCTTGTAAGAGATTCTCGTGGTAATTTTGAAACAGTTTTATTTAATTCTGATAAAGTGAGAATACCATTGTCAGAGATGGATATTTCACAAATATTAAAAAAAGGAACTAGTTTTAAAGGTATACTTGAATGCTCTAGACTTTGGTATTATAATGGTAAATATGGTGCTAGTTTTGTTTTTAAACAAATTAAATTAGAAACAAGAGAAAAAGTAGAAGAAAAACCTACGGAAACATTTGAAAATATTATGATTGACAGTGACAACGAGTGAAACGAGTTGATTGAGTGAAACTAGTTGATTGAGTGAAACGAGTTGATTGAGTGAAACGAGTTGATTGAGTGAAATGATTAAACTCAAGATAATCCGATTAATAATTCTGAAAAATCTTTAACAAAAATATCTTTATTAGTAATTACACCATTTAAAAACTTATTTCTAGTTTTTTCCTTTAGGCGAGTTGCGTTATGCAACTCGTCATTTTTTTTGTTATTTGCTAAATATTTTACTAAATCTAAAAGTTGATCTTTATCAGTCGATATATATTCTTTTAAATCTGAATTATATAAGATACTACTAGAAACATTTTGAAGATGTAAATTACCTTTTAATGTTAATACAGGAACACCCATTAATAAAGATTCACACGTAGTTGTTGTACCATTATATGGAAATGTATCTAGTGATATATCGACTTTATTATATTCTAATAAATGTTCTTTGATACTTAAATTACAGTCTAATATTGTAATTTTTGAACAATTATTAAATTGTTGTAAAAATTTATTTTTGCATTCAGAATTAAGTAATGCTTTTGTCTTAAAATAAAAATGAATGTTAGGTATTTGTAAAATTTGATTACATAATTCTACCCATTCTTTATCAATTTTATTTAATCTATTAAAACAACCAATTTTCAATAACTTTCCATTGTTTTCATGACATACCTGTATATCAGGAATACAAGGAGGAGTATAACATAAAAATGATCGTGGCATAAATAACAATTTTTCAGTGTAATATTTTTGAGATTCTAGTAGATCAGTTAATTTATCAACAATTTTATAATCCATATTTTTTAACCCAGTTGTAAAAGGATAGCCACAGTAACTAATTTGAATAGGTGCAGAACGTAAACTAAAAATGTCTAATCTATTTTCAGCTGTATGACCTGCTAAATCTATAAGAATTTTAACATTATCTTTTATAATCCATTCTTTTACAATTTCTGAAGAAATATTTTTAATCAAAACAACTTTACAATTTGAAAATGAGTTGTCACTTATAGGTGTTTGAGAATAAAGTATTACTTCAAAAGCATTTTTATCAAAATTTTTTATAAAAGAATTTATAAAAAAACTAACTGGGTGATCTATAAAATCTCCAGAAACAAATCCTAAAATTAATTTGTCATTTTGTATATAATTTGGAATGGGTGTTTTTTTAGGCAATAACAGATTTATTTTTTGATGTTGACTAAATATATATTCAGTATCTGTTAAATTTGTAAAATACATTAAATTAAGTAATTTATTTTGAAAAGCAATTCTAAAATCAGGTATAATTTTTAAACTATCATTATAACATTTTATAGATTTTAAATTATCACCATTATAACTATGCATGTGGCCCATATTTAAATTTATTTCTGCTAATAAAAATTTTACATTTGTAGAAATTTTACTAGAAAAATAATTTTGTTTAGCTAAAAAATATTCTTTTTCTGCCAAATCTGTTCTTCTCATTTCCGTATAAACAATCCCTAAAAGATGACATATATCTGGATCTTGTTCGTGTATTTTTTTTGCTTCTAAAAGATAATACAAAGCATCTGGCCATCTTTTAACAGATTTATAAATTCCTGCCAAATTATGATAACCTCTTATTTGATATTCTGAATTATTTGACAAAATACATATTTTAAAACAGGTTATAGCTTCTACATATTTCAAATTTTTTCTTAAAATCCACCCCAAATTGTAATTTAAAGGATTATTTAAAGGATCTAACATTAATCCTCTTTTTAAATAATCTACACATTTGTTTAAATTTTCTTGGCATAAAAGTGATAATTGTGTATAAATACTTATAGATTGTATAATAGAATTAGTATCTTCGAATTTAAACAAAAAAATTGTATTATACAATTCAATAGCTTGTAAAAATAATTTTTCTTTGTTATTTACTTCTAATTCCGCCAAAGTTTTATAACAATTTGCAGAATTAAATAAACAATTATAATATACACTTAATGGTATTTCTGGTTGGCAATCTATTAACATATATTCTGTTGGTTGAATAACATCCAAAAGTATTTTGTATTGTTTAATACATTCTAACCAATTTTGTTTGAAGTAATGATTATCAGCTACTCTAACAATCTGTTCATAAATTTTTCTAATACTAGACATTGAATATAAGACTAAAACTGAAAAAAAATTTCATAGCTTTACTTAATAATGGAATTTGGAAAAAATCAAAAGAAAGATTGTTTTGATTATTGCAAACAAAATAATTTAGTATGTTTCCAAAGAGACCTAAATGCAAGTTTGGCCAAAATGTTAATCGCAGATACATACGAAAATATTTTTAACAAAATAAAAAATGGTCAAAATTGTTATTACGAATACTGGGATTCAACTAAAAATATAAAATTATTTATAGATTATGATAACAAAAGTGAATCTTATTCTAATTATAAAAATGATATTTTGAATATAATTACAACTGTTCAAAAACTCATTCCTGATATAAAAGATGTTTATATTTTAAAAAGTATTCCAGATAAAGAAAAGAAAAGTTATCATATTATTTTTGGAAATGTATATTTTTCAAACAGGGGAATCATGAAAAAATTTATAGAGGAACAATTAAAACCAAATTTTAAAGAATTGTTTGACTCAAAAATAATTGACTTAAAAGTATATGGTGATTTATGTTTTAGAACTTTATTAAGCACTAAATATTCTCAAAACAGAGTTCTTTATCTTTTAGAAACTAAACCATTTTTAACTAATTTACAAGAGAATATTATACCAAAAGATAAAACTACTATAAAACATTTTTTAAATACGTGTATTTCTTATACTAATAATTGTGAAATTTTTAATTTTAAACCTGAAAAAAAGAAAAGTAATAGTACAACTAAAAAACTTCATTTGTTAAATGATGAAGACATTTATTCTGATAAAGAAGTTGTCAAAAAATATCTTGATCTTTTAGATGGTGATCGTTATACGGATTACAATAAATGGTTAAATATTGGTTTTATACTTTATTCAATTAATCCAGAATACATAGATTTATGGCATTATTTTTCAGCAAAATGGGAACATTACGATGAAAAAATATGCCAAAATAAATGGAATACTTTTGCAAATAGCGAATATATATACACATTAGATAATTTAGTAAGTCTTGCCCAATTAGATAACCCAGATGATTGTATGGAATTATCAATAGAAATTCCTAATCATGATATTAAATTTCTTAGACCATTTGATAATGTTTTGAGCAAATTAGTTTATAGATTATATGGTAACACTTTTGTTTGTAGTAATCCCAAATTAGATGAATGGTATTTTTTTAATGGTATTAGATGGAAAAAAGAAAACAAAAGTTACAATCTTCGTAAAAAAATTACTAATGAAATATTTAACAAAATTGAAAGTTATCGTAAACAACTTATTAGAGAAAATGCAAATGAAGAAATTATAAAAAATTATTATGGTATTCTTCATAAATTAGGCAGTGGTGTTAAACTAAATTGTTTGGATATTGAATTTTATAATGAAAATTTTTATAAAATTATAGATCAAAATAAAGAACTTTTAGGGTTTGATAATGGAGTGTATGATTTAAACACTATGGAATTTAGAAACGGTAGAAGTAGTGATTATGTAAGCATGTCTACAGGATATGATTATATTTATTATGAAAAAACTAATCAAAAATACATTGATTTAATGTCACTTATTTCTCAGATTTTACCAGAACCTGAAACTAGACATTTTACTTTAAAAAGTATAGCAAGTTGTTTAGATGGCCATAATAAAGATGAAAATTTTTATATCTGGAGCGGTAAAAATGCATCTGGAGGTAATGGTAAAAGTACACTTATGGAGTTATTGACAAAAACTCTTGGAGAATATGCAATTGATTCACCTGTTTCTTTAATTACTAGAAAAAGAGAATCTGCAAATTCTCCAAATAGTGCTTTAGCTGCTATTCGTAATAAACGTGTAGTTATCATGCAAGAACCTAGTAGTAATGACCAAATTCAAGTAGACATTATGAAAACTCTAACAGGAGGAGATCGTATTTCTACAAGAGATCTTAATAGTACTCAAATAGAATTTAAACCGCATGCTAAATATTTTTTAGCATGTAATAAAATTCCAAGTATATCCGATATTGATGGTGGTGTTATTCGTAGATTAAAAATTACAGAATTTGTGTCAAGATTTGTTGAAAAACTAACAGAAGGTGGTAATAAAGAAGGTTTTTATGAATTTAAATTAGACAAAAATCTCAAAAATAAACTAGAATCTTATAAAGCTGTTTTTATGTGTATACTCTTAAATTACTATCTTATTTATAAAGAAGAAGGATTAATTCCACCAAAAACTGTTCAAAAAGTAATTTTAAAATACGAAAGAAGTAATAATCATATTAAAACATTTATAGATGAACATCTGCAAAAAACAAATAAAATAATATATTCTATTACTCGTGAAGAATTAAAACAAACATATAATAGTGATATTTCTTTACGTAATACTTTTAGAAAATTTAGTGATTTTGCAACACAATTAGAAAATGCACTTTGTACAGAATTTAAAACTGAACCAAAAAGTAAAAAATTTATTTTAGAAGGATATACAAAAAGAAGAATAATACAAGACAGTGACAATGAAGACAGTAATTATATTACAGATTGCAGTTTAGATAGTGATTATTAAAACTTAACTAAATGCAAAAAACCCCTCCGAAGTTTCGGAGGGGTTTTTTGCATTCAAACGTTTTTTAAAGCATATATTTATTTACTTTTTCAAATTTGTTAATTAACTTGGAATATTCTTCATCTGTGAAATCTTTAACGTTAGCATTTGTTTCTTCGATAAATTTATATTCTGTCAACTTGTTCATTTTTGGAATAAAACAAGGAATAAACTGAGGACTTTTTGGATTCATTTTGTAAAGGATATTTCTACATAATAAATTTTAAAATTCAATTTTTTTACAAACTACTTCATATTGACTAAATTTAACCAAGTCAACAGCTGTAATATAGTCTTGTAAAGTAATTGGGTTTTTAAATGAAGCCAATAAATTATATGGTTTTGGACGTAAATATTTTTTACTGCGACGATTTTGAAACCATAAATTAATAAATCGAATTTCCAAACCTGTTATTTGAGCTATTTTCTTTTTTTCTAAAGAAGTTGGTTTGTTATTTATAAAAAATTGTTGATTTAAAAACAAAGTCTGTTGCGGAGAAGGATGTACGCGTTTTTGTAAAGACATTTTTAAAACTATAACACCAGATAAACTCAAAATTCACACAATTGTTCAAAATTCACAAATCAAATTATAATAGATGTCTTTTCAAAAAAATTTTAAAATTCAATTTTTTTAATGCAAAAAGCCCCTTAGAATACTCAACATTCTAAGGGGCTTTTTGCATTTTTAAAAATTAATCTATAATATAATATACAAGTCGTCTATTGATATATTGTCTAATATCAAAAGATGGAAGATAATACCCTTGGGGATTTGGGTAAGGATGAATCTTTCTTCTTTTAGAATAATTCTGAAAATATTTTGGCATTTTGAAATGTATTCACTTTCATATTTTTATAATTCAATTTTTTATTGTTCTTTTCTACAATAAGGGCACTGTTTGTTATTTTTTGTTAACCATTGTTTTAAACAAAGAGAATGAAAACAATGATCACAATTTGTTTTTACAATTACTCTTTTACCAAAAGAATCTAAACAAATAGAACAAGTATCATCTTTGTTGTAATTTAGTGTTTTTAATATTTTTTCTTTATACTCTTGATAAGATAGTTTATTTTTAATTTTAGTATTAATAGGAAAATTCTGATGCATATTATCTCTTATATCTCTAATAACTTGATTAAACAGAGTATCAAATTCATCTTGATTATTTGGTATAACAAATTGTAAACGAATAACACCTATACTAGACATTTTCAACAATTTAGATTGTATAAATTAAAATTCAATTTTTTTTATATATAACAATATTTCATTATTCAACTTCATTTCTTATATAAGTTGTAACAGAATTAGTTTTTGTAGTTGGAAAACGTAGATTTTTATCTTCGGTATATTCAAAAAATTTTACCCATAATTTTTTACCTTTATATAATTTTGTAAAATTATTTTTGCATTTATTATACAAATCATGTCTTTCTTGAACAGTTCCTTTTGGTCTAACATTACAATGGTGACCATTAACTTTTATAGTCCAAATAATTAATCTTAAATTTGTTTGTGGGCAAACCTCAGTGTCCCAATTAATAATAAGGAATTCTGCATCTTTAAAATTTTTATATTTTAATAATCCATTACTTCTTAAATTTTGTTTATAAATAGCATCAGTACTTCTTATTATACTACCTTCATAATTTTCTTCTATAAACTTATTGTGATAATTATCGATATCAATCTTTTTATAAATTGTAAAAGTATCTAATAAACAAACTGATGTCATTTTTTTCAAAAAAATACTATTTTTTAAAATACTGAATCTTTGTTGGAATGTAAAATCTAAATTTTTTGGAAAATAAGCATCATAAATATAATATTTGATTTTTAAAATTTGTTGTTTATCTTGTTCTGTTAATTTTTTTTTACGTATAACTCCTAAATCTTCAAATGATAAATCATGACAATAAAATTCTCCATCTAAAACACAACTAATGTTATTTTTCAACAATTCTTCTTTAATATGAGGAAATAAATCAAGATCAACTTCTTTACCAGTTCTAGAATACATAACTTTTTTTTGAGTATCATATAACATCCTATAACCATCTAGTTTAGGCTGTATATACAAAGGAAACTTTAAGTCTTTTTTATCATTGTATTCATTTGCTAACATAGGAAGAATAAAAACAGTATTGAATAAATCATTTTTCTTATTCCATTTGCTTTGAGCTTCACTTATGGCTTGAGTATAATGTGTAGTACTATTTTTCTTATCAATATTCTTACCTTCTTTAATTATTTGTTTATTGATAACCAACTTTTTATACCCGTATTCAGTCCATATTAAAGAATATGTCTCTTTATTTTCAACCCATATTTTCCATGTATAAACTTTACCCTTAGAATCTTTTTTAGTTAATATTGGAAATGTAGATATAGACATTCTTAAACAAATTTTTTAAATTTTTAATTTCATTTTTTTTAAATTATGTTATATAATATTATGTTACTAAGTATATTGTATATATCTTATATGGTTAAAAAATATAGTCATCAACAATTAGTAGATATAATGGAAAACTTTTATAATAATAATTTAAAATATGGTATTACAGGAGTTCTATTTTATAGTAATGGTAATGTCATACAATATATAGAAGGTAAAAAAGATAAAATAAAAAAATTATATGATAATATACAAAATGACTATAGGCATAAAAATATTTATACATTATACAAACAAGAAATAGAAGAAAGACTATTTACAACATAGGATTCTAATATATATTATATAGATTATAAAAATTTTACAAAATTTGTTAATGAATATATAATCTCAGTCAAAAATTCTAAAATAAAGAATCTTTTATATTCTTTTTTAAGATATAATAAATTAACATAAATTAACTAGAAAAAAATTAAAATTTTAACAGTTTTTAAAGAATTTGTTATTTGCATTATTTTTAAAGAATATAGTATATACATATATAAAACCAATTTTTTTAGTTTATCCAACTATAAGTTATTAATATCTAACTACTTTTCTAATCTAGTCAAAAATGGCTCATTTTAGTCTTTGTGATAACATCTTAGCTATTTTTCTAGTTGTTCAAAATATAATTTTTTTATATTATAATAATGCAATGTTACTCAGTTTACCATCTGAAATTATTATAATAATACTAAATTTAGTATCAGATCATTCTTTACAAAATTTGATAAAAACAAACAAATACTTGAATAATTTTAAAACAATTTCAAACTTATATCACAGATTACAATTAATAAAATTTAATATTGACTATAAAAATCCTAGAAATTTTATTTATGTTAAATCTAAAACCCCAATTAAAATGTATCGTTTTAAAAATTCATGGAAATATAAGCAAATTTTTTTATTATATCTTAAATATTTTGAACACCGTAAAATTATTTGTGATAGTAAACAAATTACATCTTTTCCAACTTATCCTAACATGATTTATTTTGAAGGAGAAAACAGCAATTTAACTACTTTTCCAGTACAGCCAAAAATGACTCAATGTTATATTAACAACAACAATCTAACCAATTTTCCAGTACAACCAAACATGACTAAATGTTATATTCAAAACAACAAATTAACTACTTTTCCAATACAACCAAAAATGATTTCCTGTAATATCGAAAACAACAAATTAACCACTTTTCCAGTACAACCAAAAATGACTTCTTGTAATATCGAAAACAACAATTTAACTACTTTTCCAGTACAACCTGAAATGACTTCTTGTAATATCGAAAATAACAATTTAACTACTTTTCCAGTACAACCTGAAATGACTTATTGTAACATTAAGAATAATAAATTAACAAGTTTTCCAGTACAGCCTAAAATGACTATTTGTTATCTTGAACACAACAACTTAACTACTTTTCCAGTACAGCCGGAAATGACTATTTGTTATCTTGAACACAACAACTTAACTACTTTTCCAATACAGCCTAAAATGACTATTTGTTATCTTGAACACAACAACTTAACTACTTTTCCAGTACAGTCAAAAATGAATTGTTGTTATCTTAAACATAACAATTTAACTACTTTTCCAGTACAACCAAAAATGACTTATTGTCATATACGAAACAACAAGTTAATTACTTTTCCAGTACAACCAAATATGACTCATTGTCATATACAAAACAACAATTTAACTACTTTTCCAGTACAGCCTAAAATGACTGAGTGTGATATCGAAAACAACAAGTTGATTACTTTTCCAGTACAACCTGAAATGACTGATTGTTATATCAAGAACAACAATTTAAATACTTTTCCAGTACAGCCAAGAATGACTTATTGTAGTATCGAAAACAATAATTTAACTACTTTTCCAGTACAACCAAAAATGACTCATTGTTATATCAAAAACAACAATTTAACTACTTTTCCAGTACAACCTAAAATGACTGAGTGTGATATCGAAAACAACAAGTTGATTATGTATTAAAAACCAAATAAATACATTAATATTTTTAAATTAACTAAGTACCTTACACGAATAAAAAATTGAATTCTAAAAGTAATCTTAAATATTTATGTCAGAACAAGAAATAAAAAAATTCTCAAAGTGGTGCGAAAAGATTAATGTAAAAGTGTCTTTTAACAAGAAAATACATACTTTTGAAACTGTTGCTAAAAAATTTCCAGTATTCGATAACTTAAGTACTCTATTAATTCAAATGTATCATTTAAATTACATTCTTGTTCAGAATAACTTTAAAATTTCAGATTATATAGGTCTTTTAGACTTATATAATAATCCTCAAAAATACAACAACACTGTTAACTTATTTACAATTGACCCCACTCAAGATACTAATATCAATTTTCGATTCACAGATCCTTTACCTTATTATACAGCTACTCTTATAAAAGCTTTAAATAAACCTAAAAAAACTGGTAAAAAAAATGATATTCATACTTACGAATGGAAAATACTACTTAAAGGCAGTCTTGTCAGTATATTTGATTGGGTTGAAGATGGTGAAACAAATTTTGAAGACAAAACCTGGTATATAGCTTATAATAATAAAAAAGATATCAAGGAATTTTTAGAATTAATTGATACATTTACAGAAACTGAAACTACACATGAAGATGATTCTTATATATTTGCTTTCAATGATTCAGGAACTATCAATGTTGGGTATTCAAATAATTGCTCAGATGATCTTATAAAAAGATTCCAAAACTTTTTGATATAACAGTTACATACATTGAAAAAATTGAATTCTAAGAAAAAGTCTAAAAAAGTACCCAAAAAAATCTTTAAAAACAGTCTTTAATGTCTCTTCTTCTTTTACCAATTGAAATAATATTAAGCATCTTTAATATTATAATTAATAAGTTAAAAAGTTTTGAATCATTTTTTGATAAAAAGTCAAAATTGATAAAATATCAAGTTGATTATATGGATCCAACAAACTTCATTTATGTAGTTAACAATCAAAAACTTGAGAATTTTTATAAAAAT
>JACCDO010219049.1_pt1 | contig 31904 bp, 28 predicted proteins | sample 7446101 | NCBI WGS metagenome assembly JACCDO01 (sample SAMN15323440, study PRJNA562643) | freshwater metagenome | isolation source: river surface water | place: USA:Blue River Watershed | collected 2017-08-16 | reverse complement strand
TATTATGTTTATCACAAATATAAAATTTTTTTAATAGAGCTTTTATATATCTTTTACCAAAAAAATATATAAAATACACAATAATAAAATAATCAACTATATTTAATTCCATTTTATTCTAATATTTCAATATATAATTATTTTTTTATATATGGTGTTTTACATTATTTATTGATCTCTTTGTTTGTATGCAACTGCAGTACTAATTATTGGTTCATCTAAACTATTTTTATTAATTAGTTGGACTTCATCTTGAGTCAATATATCATGATTAGACTGAATATCTAAAACTCGTAAGTTTTCAATTAATCTAGATTCATTAGTAGAAGAAGGTATAACTGTAAGACCTCTACGAATACCCCATAATAACAATAGTTGAGGAATAGTTATACTATATCTTTCTGACAATTCTGTTATAATAGGAAATGTACTTAATATAGGTAAATTTAATTGACCAAGAGGAGCATACGCTATAACTTTAATCCCATGTCTGTTACATAAATTTACTAAATTAATTTCCCCAGTAAAAAAATTAACTTCATTTTCAATAGCATAAGGTTTTGGTAAACTTCTTTCATCACAATAAGCTAATAATCTACAAAGTTTGTTTTCATATATATTTGACAAACCAATTTTATCAGCTTTACCTTGAGATGCTAATTCTAACATTAAATTCCAATCAGAATGATTATTATAAAAATGATATAGTGCTAGGTCAAATTTATGTATTTGTAATTTTGCAAGAGACTCATTAAATTGCTCAATACTAGTAGCTTTACCAATAATAAATAAATCTTCTCTTCTAACTATACCTTCAACTATTGCTCTACGTATAGCTGTACCAATTTTTTCTTCATTTTTATAAGAAAATGCACAATCAAAACATCTATAACCAAGTTGAATAGCTCTATATATAGTATTAGTTATATCAAAGGCTTCAGGTTCTACCTGCCATGTACCTAAACCTAACATAGGAATATTCATAATATGATTTTCAGGATACCCAGATATTCCTCCAAATTGTGTTTTAGTATCAATATTTTTTTTAAGTTGAATATATTTATTTTTGTATTTTAAATATTTATTTTTAAAATCCATTATTTTATATATAAATTAAGATACATATTTAATTTATTTATAAAATAAAAATATTATTTACGACCTTCACTAGAAATACCTACTTTTTCAACTTTCATAGTATTAGCTGGTGCAGATTTCTTTTTACACATATCCATGATATCAAAAGCTCTAGATTTCTTTTTCCAATTAGGGTCATAATTATTTTGATGATAATCGATAAATTGTTTACAACCAATCATACCAACTTGTTCATTTTCAGCTTTATACCAATAAATTTTTTCCAAAAAACTAGCTCTAGCACCACGATTAACAATAACCATAGCACCAAAATCATCAGTTAAGACTTTAAAAACTGTTCTAAAGGCATCAAAAGTAGGGAACATACCAGCATAATGGTCATATAATCTTTTTAAATTAGAATAAAAATCTTCAGCTAATAAGAAAATATAATCAAAGTTACATCTAAGTTCAGGAGTAATACCTAAAGGGAACTGCATAGTTAACAAATACATTAATCTATAATGTCTACCATTGAAAAGTAGTTCCATAATTGGTTGGTCTTTCATCCAAGAGCCCTTTTTACTCAAACAGTCATCCATAAGAATAAAACCTCTAGGGTCAATAACCTTACCTTCTTTTTCTTTATCAACTTGTTTTTCAATCATTTTATCTTGACGATATAATAGTCTTTCAATAATTTCACTACGATATTCATAATGTATATATGAATCAGGGAAAAAAGCTGAATAAAAAGGAGGATTAGCCATTTTTTCGGTAGGTGCAATAATAATACCGACGGGTATATCTTTAAAATGTTTAAGGATAGAACGACAAACCCAAGATTTACCTGATGCTCTTTTAGCAATCATAACGATAGCAGGATTTTCACACATAGAGTTTAATTGAAATTCTTTAATTGGTAAACTTTTATTACCACCTACTTTAACATCTTTAGTACTCATCTATTACTTAATATAATAAACTAAATAATAATTATAAAAAAAACAAAATTAGAATTTAATTCCATATTTACCCATATTTTTTTGTGAAATAAAAATATCAGTATTATCATATCTATCTATATTATTTTTAACTTTATTAAGTTCGATAACAGGATTAGAATATATAGGTATTGTATTATTAATTAATTTAGTTTTCATTTCTATAGGTTTATTGATTATATATTTATTACCAGCTTGTTGAATAACTGGTTGTGTATTAGGAACAATATTTTTAGTAATAACTTGTTGTCCAGGTTCTAGTTGATTCATAACTGGTTGACTAGGAACTTGTTTACTAATAGTTTGTGTAAAATTTGGTTTATTAACTGAACCTAAATTAAATTTAGGAATATTAATACCATCAATATTATCAATATTATCGATATTATCAATATTATCTATATTATTTATATAATTATTAGTTTCACTATAGTCATCATCATCCCAAGTAACAAACAGATAAATCATCAAAACGATAATTGCAGTAAGTAAAATAGATTTAGTTAAATCTCCATTGTATATATCACCTTTTTTAACAACTTCCAAATTAATTATAATATAAACAACCACAAAAACAATTAATGCAATTAGTATAATATAGTTTCTTAACAGAGACTTATAATCATCTGATTTATTCATATTTCTTATATATATAATAAATATTTATAATAAAAATTTTATTTAATTAACTATCTTTCCATAATACTCTTCTAATTCATTAAATTTATTGGACAATTTATTTTTTTTCTTCATAATAACTTTGATGTCACTTTTCTTTTTGTCTGTTGTCTTTTTATCAGTTGTCTTATCATTTTTAACAGCTTCTCTTTCAATTTCAATTAATCTATCAGCAGGTTTCATTCTAATAGCAGGAGGACTAGTAATATTTTCTAAAGATTTAGATTTAGTTGAAATATTATCTTGAGAAGTTTCGGATAATTCTCTAGATGATTCTTGTTCATCGGAATTATTATCTTCAATAAGTTCATCTAATTCTTTACTTTTAAGAGAAGAACGTGTAATAGCTACAGATGTTTCACCAGAGTTAGCTCCTGATTCTAATCCTGATTCTAATCCTGTTTCACCTCCTGTTTGAAGTAAGTTAGAAGAATCTTGGTTAGAAGCATCATTTTGAGTTAAAGATGTTTTGGAATATTGAGATTTATTTGTCATAGGACTAGTAGGTAATCCGCTAGTGCTTACAAATTCTTCAGAATTATTTTGTTCATTATATTTTTGATTAGAGCTAGTTTCTAAAACAGAACGTTTATTATTTTCTTTTTCGATTTCATTTTTAATAAAATTTTCGACCTCTTCTTTTCTTCCAAATTTATTATTTCCAAGTTTATTATCAACATTAATATAATTATCAGATTCATCAAGAATAATATTACCAACAGTAGGGTTTTCACCATATTTACGATTATTGATCATATCATAAACCATATTTTTAACATCAGCAATTTCTCTATTAATTCTGTTATCCTTTTTAGTAAATTCAATTTGCATATATTCTTCGATAATTTGATTATAAGGTAAAGATTTTTTAATAGCTAACTCTATGCAGTTTTTAATAATTTCAAAAATATCTTTTTTGTTAGATTTAGATCCTAAAAATAACTCAGGATTTTCCCTAAAATATTCACAAGAAATAATATAACATTTATGAATATAATCTTTAATAGAAATTTGTTCATAAATAGAATTATCAGTATATTTAGATTCCTCAATTTTAGGGTCCCAAGTTAAAAAAAGTACATAACTTTTGAAAACAGCTCTTATTAAATTATCAAAAAAATCCACACAACCAGATTTAATCTTAATTCTCTGATATTCTTGTTCAATTTCATGATTATTAATTTCTTTTATACCGTCAAGAGTTTTTTTAAAAATTTGAATAACTCCAGGATTATTAATTTTAGCTCCCTTTTTATTTTTTTTTTCTATTTGTTCAAAAACATTTTCTGAATATTTATACATTCCCTTAATCCCATGAAAAATATGAGGAACTAAAATTCCACATAAAAAATTATTAAATTCATTTTTTGTTTCAACTAAATATCTAAAATCCATTTTATATCAATAAAATAAATCTATATTTTTATATTATTAATTAAACATATTAGCTTAAAAATAATAAAATATATTGACCTATACAAATTTTAAATGTCAATATTTATTTCAAATAAAAAACTTGCACAAGATATAACAAATATTACTAGTAATTATAAATTAAAATCTTTATTAAATTCTTATGGACTAGATGCTCATACAGTATGTTGGGAGGACACAGCCCGAAGTAAAAATTCTTGTGTAGGACCAAATATTTCTGATATGACATTAAGAGCAGAAGACACTAATATGCCTGTAATCCGTAGACCTAATTTTGCTGACATTACTGTCGACCACCCCATCGACAAATTTAACGTGACAGTAGGTAATGAGTCTGATTCTGTACTAAAACGTATTAGTTTAGTTGAATATTTGGAAAATATTTGTGATTATACTGATAATAATTTAATAAATAAATTAATTAATTCTGAAGATAAAATGGTATTATGTTCAACACAAGCATGTATGCTACCAGCATCAGAATCTCAAGTAAATTTTAATGTGAGACTATATAATTATCAAACTACAGAATCAAATCCAGCTGTTTTGGTAATCATTAGTTCTAATCAAGGAACAAGTGCTCAAGTTCTAAATTCTAATACGACAGATGTATTATTTAATTTAGAAGGATTAGCTTATGATTTTGTGGCTGAAAGATTAAAAGAGGAACGTAAAAGATTAGGTAAAGATTTAAATGCTCCGATGTCTGAAGAAGAAAAAGAACGTAATGTTTTATTTATTTACCAGATTCCTTTAAAAGTTAAAGAACCAGAAAGACCTAAATCAGTACTTAAATCCAGTACATCAAGTTCTATAATATATGATTCTTACACAAGTAATGGACCTTATAATTACAACTTATCTAAAGAAGAATTTAATAATTTGTGTGAAGAATCATGTGATGGAGTATCTAACAATGATTATTTAGTTAATTACTTATCTAGTGATTGTAAGATCGTACTAAATGAAGCTAAATGTTTATCTAATTTAACGATGGGTCTATCAGATAAATATGTATGTAGTTTAAATAGTTCTTTGACAAATTATATATCTGAATCGAATATAATTGAATGTATAAGAAGTTGTAATTTAGAAACTAATAAAGAAAAATTAGGATTAGATAATGCAATGTTAAGAGTAGGTTCTGAATCCAAAGGTAAATTTATTGGAACCAGAGGGTTAAAATTGGAACGTGATTTTAGATATCCAATTAGATGTACACTTCAATACTATTGGATAACAGATACTTCAGAATTAAATGAATCTCAAGTAAAACAAATATCATCTCAGTTAGATAAATTTTATATTCATTCAGAGAATAAATCGTCACTGGTATTATCTGAAACAGACAGACCAACTGAACCAAAAAAACATATTATAGAAATTTCTAACCCAGACTTAACAAATATTCCACTGAATAATTCAATTTAATATAGTAACAACAATAGAATTTTGTTTATATTCGATAAGAGAATTTGGAAATTTCAATTCAAGAATTTTATCTAAATTCAATCCATACAAATTAAAAAAATATTTAATAAATTGAATTTTATTATTTAATATATTTAATTCAGATTTATTAAATTTTCTAGAAAACATAGAGTTATCAAAAAGTTCAATAAAAAATCCATATGAAATATTATAAGAATCATTAGAACTATTTAAAATATCAAAATTACAAACAACTCTATCAATATTTTTAATAAATTCAATAATTTTTTGCAAAGTTATTGTTTCAAGTACATTATTCCACCATTCATTCATTTTATTATCAAGAATAAAATTTTTTTCGAATACAATACCAAGTTCATATGATAGACCATCTAGACCTATAAATGTTACTTTATTATCAATAACTTGATATTGAACATCATTAGTTATTTTAGGTTGATTTCCAGTATTATCCATATGTGTATTGATATGATTAATTTTTTTAAATTATATTTATAAATAATTTATCTCAATGTAAAAAATATATATTTACTTCTAGTATCTTTAAGTTCTTTAAAATGAGCATGAGAGGCTAAAGCTAAATCTTTCCAAAATAAATAAGCAGTGTTTAAAAAATTTTTTGGATTTTTAACACATTTTAATTTTCTACCTTCAAAATTAATAGTTTTTAATGGATAGATATCATCAACTAAATACATATATTTATTTGTCCAAGTGTTAACATTAGAAATGTATTTATAATTTTTAAAACAAAAATAATTCATTAAATCAACAAAAACATCTTCTTTATGTAAGTAATCATTAAGATTAAATGTTTTAATTAAAAAAGGTTTAGACTTATCTACAGGTGCATAAACAGGTTCTTCCCAAAATTTAATATCGTATTTTTTAGAAATTTTATATGTGTTTCCAGAAACAGTTTCTTCAGGATAATCTTTAATAATTTGTTGTATTTTAATAAAGGAATCGTGTGGAATTGCTAAATCAACATCATCATCCCAAGGAATAAATTTTCCATCACGACATGCTCCTAATAAAGTACCACTATCAATCCAGTAGTCAATGGAATTATCATCTAAAAATTTTATAGTTTTATCCATTAGTTTTAATAATTTATTTACAGTTGATTCTGAGAAAAGTTTTACCTTTTTTAATTCAGAACCATCACATATTTTATATTCTTTTTCATCTAATATTTTTTTAATTTTATAAAAATCCATATCAAAATTATAAAATTTATTAATTTTATGAAGATAATCAACTTTTTCATCATTTGTCATACAATTACTCATTTTTATATAATAATATAATTATATAAAATAAAAATTATCTTAAAGTAAAATATATTTTTTTGTTTCTATCAGATTTCATATAAGCAAAATGAGCATGAGTAGCAGCAGCTAAATCTTTCCAAAACCAGTATGTATTATTTAAAAAAGTATCAGTATCATTAATTGACCAGTATTCTCGTCCTTCAAATTTTAATCTTTTTAATGGATAAATTGAATCAAAATTATAGGCAAATTTATATTTCCATCCTTTAAGATTAGATACATAAGTGTTATTTTCGATAGGAAAATAATTCATTAAATCAACAAATATATCTTTATCGAAAAGTCCATTCATATGAAAAGTTTTTAATAAAAATGGTTTTGTATTATCAAGTGGAGCTTCACTAATAAATTCAGCGAATTTAATATTATATTTTTTACAAATACGATATTTAACTCCTTTAACATATACTTTTGGATAAGTCTTAATAATTTGTTTAATTTTAATATATGAATCATAAGGAATAGCCAAATCAACATCATCATCCCAAGGAATAAATTTACCATTTCTACAAGCTCCAAGTAAAGTACCACTGTCAATCCAATATGTAATTTTATTGTCTTCAAGAAAATCTACAGTTTTTTCCATAAGATTAATTAATGATTTAATAGTATCATCATCGAACATTTTTATATTTTTTAATTTAGAATCATCACAAATTTTATATTCAGGATTTTTCATAGCATCTAAGACTTCCTCATCATAATTATATTTTTTATATATTTTCTTTAAAAAATCCATTTTTTCATCATTATTCATACATTTATCTTCAAATTTACTATTTTTTTTATTTGTATTCATATGTTTAATTATAAATTAATAGTATATTATTTATAATAAAAAATTAAAAATATTTAAAAAGGTTTAAGAAGTATTACCACCTCTGGTACCATAGAAATCAGCTTGTTTAGGAGTCATACAAACACATCCATATCCATCTTGGAAATTCATACCTGAATATTGGTTAGCAACATATTTTTGTGCAAAATCACAATTAGAGGCATTCTTATCAGTAACCTTGAAAGGAGGAGCATATTGTGCTGGGCAGCAATTAGGAGATATTTCAAAATATGTTGGGTCATATTGAGAAACTGAACCTGATGGGTCTAACATATAAGTTCTTTCGAATTGTTGTCTAAGTTGTTTATCATCAACAATTTTGGTAAAAACATCGACTTCAGGGTCTTTTGCATTAGCAGTCCATTTAAAACCGCGATTATCAAAGACGTCTTTAGCACTACCAGTACCTTGAGCATTATTTTGATTAATACCGGTAGGACTTGATGGACCCATAGTTGAAGGAGGACCTTGTTTATACATACCAGGTTCTTCATTGTCACCATAACCAAGTCTATAAGCATTTTCGAATGTATTATTATAAACGAAGTTTTGGGTATCAGTTCTGAAACCTTCTTTAGACACAGGGGCATTAAATTTAAGATTATAGACATAAATGACTATAGCTAATAGAATGATTGCAATAATAATTTCCCTAAGTTTATACATATTATATATTAAATATATAAATTAATATAGATAAAATAAAAAATAATGACTATATATTTTTAAATTTTAGTTTTAATAAAAATTTTTAACAAGATAAAGAGGTATTTTAAATATTTCGTATCTATTATCACCAGGTTTTTTAATATTAAGATAATAAAATTGATTATCAGATACAATAATCATTTCTGTATCTACATTTTCAAGATTTTGAAAGTTATTAATAAAAACTTTGTCATTAATATAAATTATAATTAATATGATTATCAATATAAATGTCAAATTATTCATTTATAATATATTAATAAAATAATAAAAAATTTATAAAATAGGCAAATAAATATCAGGAATAACCCAATATTCTGTATTTGGTAATTTAATTCTAGGATAAAAATCAATATATAAATCATATTTTATGAGTACATTATTGATAATATTAATATATTCAAAATTAGTTGATATTTTAGTAAAAAATATATTATCAGGTATCTTAACCCAACCATCTACAAGTAATTTTTTATAATCAAGGTCTTTATATTTTTCCATTGAATTTTCATAACATTCCATATAAATATCCTCTAAATCATTTATTAGTAAATCAAAATCTAATTTAATTTTTTCTCTATTAAAAGTGTATTTATGAATAAGATATAAACCTTCAGGAGTCATAACAATTGAACCCAGTAATCGACCATTATTATGATGGTCAACAAAATGAATAATATCGTTAACCGAAGGAAATTCATAAATCATACCATATTTTGCTCTTGAACCAATATATGGTGTTTTAGGATGAGTATGAAACATATAATCAACTTTAAATGCTTCTACAGCATTTTTAGGTTGATAAATTAATGGGTCACCTTTGTCTACTCTAGAATCATTAAGAATTGTTATTTTGTCTATTTTTTTATCATTAAAATAGATAAAACCATAATGTTCAGAAAATCTATTAATTTTAGATGTAAAAATATTTTTGTCAAAATCAATATATTTTTTATTACTACCTTCTTCATAAACTGCATCAAGAACATAGATTGAATTTGTCTTAAATAGACAAAAATCATATGAAAAATCTAAATAAATTTTACACACATTTTCATATAATGATGATTTAATTTTATTATGTTTTTCTAATATATGTAAATCTAATTCGGATATTTCAATAGATTTTATTAATTCTGAAGAATTTATATTTTTATAAAAATATTTTACATTAAATTTTTCTGAACAAATTGGACATTTATATTTTTTTTCTAATTTTTCTATTTTTTCAGAAGAATCTATTATTTTATAAATTTTTTTATTAATGATGCTAGAGTTTGTTTCAATATAATTATTCATATATATTAGATTGTATTATAATCTAATAAAATATATTAAAAATAAATAATATCAGTTATCAAATAAAATTGTTTATATTCTTTAGAATTATCAGTAATTATCCATAATGGTTTTATTATTTCATCATTATATCTAATTGTTAATTTAGACTTAATTATGTAATTAATTATCTTATTAATTGTATTATTTATATTATCATTACCATCTGATAATCTTATATTATCCTCGATATTATTTTTAATAGTTTGACAAATATTTTTTGTTTTTTGGTCAATATATGGATTTTCAAATGACCACATAATACCACTAAATTTATCTTTTAAATTATTAGCTTGATTTGTTTTTAGTTGTGTAAATAATAATATATATTTACATTTAACTTCGTTATTGTCAAATGATATTTTAATAATTTCATTTGAATTTTGTTCTTTAATAATCTTATAATTTTTTTTAATGAGAAAATTAAAAAATAATTTATTATTTTTATAAGTATTCATATTGTAATATTTTAACTATAATATTAATAACTAAATTATAATTAAAAAAAATAATTAATCAAATCTATAAGGTTGACTTAATTTTCTAATACTTTCGCATTTTTGACTATATAAATAAGTTAAAAAAGGAGTTGGATTACATAGACCAAATTCTGAATAAAAATTATCTCCACTAATAGTTTGTTGAACTTGTACTTGAGAATTCATATAAATATTACTAAATAATTCAATTTCATTTTTTGGATAGAAAAAACCTACTCCAAAATATTTTCCATTTGAACAAAATTGGTTATGAAGACTTTCAGGACTAACGTCATCATTTGTATCATATGGTAATTTAATAAAAATATTTGGAATATCTTGTTTTACTTCAAAAACATGAATATATCCTTTTTGTTTATTAACACTACATCCCTCTATTTTATCTGAAGCTAATCTAAAATTAGGAGTAAAAAATAATACAACTTTATCATTTCCTAATTGTATATTATTCGTATTAAAACCCCTTTTATTTTCTACTGCATGATAAAGAATTGTTCCCTTTTTTATTGTGTAAGTATATTCTTGATTTATAAAATCAGGTCTTGGTAAATACATATCAGGAAAAGTAACTAGTTTTTCATCACATTTTTCTTGTTCAACAACTGAACCATCAGGATTTGTTATATATTGAACAGAACAATTTTTAACTGTTCTTTGGTTTGGATTTGTTTGTCCTATTTGTCCTATTTGACCAGGTTGTAATTGACCAGGTTGTAATTGTTCAACCATTTGGGCAATTTGACCAGTTTGAACAGATTCAGGTAGTTGTGGTACAGGGAGTGTTTGAGTTTGTGTGTCTTGAATATTTTGTAAAACTTCTTGTGGTATTTGTTGTTTAAGTAATTCATCCAAAGCTTTTTTTTCTTCCATTTCTTTTTTTTGTAAAATACTTTGGTCTAAAACAGCTCTTTCTAATACAGCTTCTTGTTGTTGTACAGCAGGGTCCACAGCAATTTCTGCACCTCCAGATTGTTTTTTTAAAATACTATTGTTATTATTAAATCTATACTTTGTAAAATTTAAATTTAACAACAAGTTATTTACAAGATTAAAGTCTGATATTGAATTATTATTTTTTTTAGAAAACTCTGAAATTTCTGATAAATTATTTTTAAACATAAAGAATAGACTATAATATAAAATAATAATATAAAAAAAATATTATATAAATAAACAATGGATATCGAAAATAAATTAAATATAAAAAAACTATTGTGTTATAACATAGTAAATAATTCAAAATGTGTGTACAAGGGTAAATGTATGTTTGCTCATAATTTAGCCGAACAAAAAAAAGAACCATTAAGAGAATATATTAATGATATGATTTATAAAATGGATGATTTGAGTAATATAGATATTTATCAAGATAAAGTATTGCTTGATGAATTAGTAATATACACTAAAGAATGTAAAAATTGTTTAAACAAGAAATGTCCAGGAGGATACAATTGTAAATTTGGTGCCTGTATAAAAGACATAAAGATATGTTATAATGATTTGATGCATGGAAAATGTTATAATATATTAACTGATGAAAATATAAATATAAAAAGATGCATTCATGGGATACATTTAACAGAAAAAAATTTAATATCATATTATCAAAGAGTACCTTTAGATATATATTCAAATGATTTAATAGTTAATTCAGAGAACAATATAAATTACAATTCAAAGAATAATTTAATTTCAATAGTACTAAACGAGAAAACAATAAGATTAGTAAAAGAATTAACTTCAAATAGAATTTCAAAATCAGAATTAATAAAATTTTTTAATAATAAGAAAAAAATTAATAATATTTTAAACAAAGATGATGATTTAAATGATTTATTTGATAAAGAAGAAATAGATGAGTTATTTAATAATGAAAGTATAGACAATGAAGAAATTGAAGTAAATAAAATTGATGAAGTAATTGAAGTAAATGAAGTAATTGAAGTAAATGAAGTAAATGAAATAAATGAACAAATTAAATTAGATGATATGGAAAAAAAAGATTCTATTGAGGATATTAAGAGTACAATAATATTAGAATATTTAGATGATGTAAAGACAGATAATAAAATAAAGTTAGAAGGTATGTATTATAAAAATAAAGATATAGAACCAAATAAAAAAAAATTAGAATATGATTACAGTGATATAATCAATATAGATTTGAATTATGAGCTAAAAAATTTAGGAATAAAACTTGAGTAATAAGTAATATTAGTTAAATAAAAAATTTGAATATTTAATAGTAAATATTTAAAATAATAATTTATAGTTAATTTGATATTAATATAATATATAGGAAATGTCAAATAATTTAATTCAAATAAAATACAAAGCATCAAAGTTATCTGATATAATTGGTAATCAAAAGACAATTGAATATATAAAGAACTGGTTAGAAAGTTATGAAGATGTAAAGGAATTTTTAAAAACAAATGGGTTATTAAAAAAGTCTTCTAAAGGGAGAAAGAAGAAACTAGTAAATATATCTGAAGAGGAATTAGAATATAGTAAAAGAAAGGGGAACTTATTAATAACTGGACCACATGGATGCGGAAAATCATCAATAGTATCTATAATATTAAAAGAATATGGATATGAAGTGATTAATTTGAATATGTTAGATCCTAAAATAAAAATAGATATAGATTTGATAGCAAAATTATCGATGAAAAATTATTTAAACACAGAAAAGAAAATGGTATTATTAATAGATGAATTAGAATCAGTAATAACTTTAAATGATAAAGTAGGTGTATTTAATATAATAAAAGACAATAATTTTAATAGATGGATGCCTATAATAATAATAACAAATAATCAACATAATAAGCAATTAAATGAAACAAAAAAATATTCGAATGAAGTAAAAGTTTATGCTCCATATGTATCAGAAATAAACAGATGGATAAGTAACATTTGTAAGATTGAGAAAATAGGATTAGACTGGGAACAAATAAATAAGTTTATTGAGTATTGTCAAGAGGATATGAGAAAGATATTAATACAATTAGATGAATTAAAAATAAATTATGGAAATAGTAAAATAACTTCGGTAATATTTGAAAATTTTATAAGTATTATGAAAAAGAAAGATTTAGATTTTGACTTATTCAAAGCAACAGATAAAATGTTATCTGATTACAGAAATATTGATACTTGTTTAGAATTATATGAAACAGAGAAAGTATTAATGCCTTTAATGATGCATGAAAATTATCATAAATATATAATTCCAGAACAATATACAAAAGTATTAGATAATTTATCAACAGGAGATATATTAGAAAATTATATATATGGAGAGCAAAATTGGGATTTATTGGAGATACATGGATTTATCAGTTGTGCAATACCATCATATTATGTGAACAAATATTCAAATGGTAAGAAAAAAGTAGTATTAGCATTTGCGGCAGATTTAAATAGAACATCAGTAAAGAAAATGAATAAAAAAAATATAAATAAAACGAACGAAAGTATAAATAAAAATTCAAATGTGAATATAAGAAATAAGTCTATAGATGAGTTTATCTATATGGGCGAGATAATTAATAAAATAAATGATAACAGAACCATTAAAAACAGTGAAAGTACAAGTTATGTAAATAATATTATAAAAATAAATAAATTGAAAAATACAAAATCAAGTATAAACAAAAAATAAAAGTTTAAATTTTTTCTAAGACAAGTTTTTATACCAAACTGATATTTATAGTTTTTAAAAATACTATAAATATTAAAAATATATAATGGATTTTTTTAAAATATAATTGATTTTTTATAAAAAAAAATATATAATTTAATATATATACAGTATGTCTAGTTCCAATACATCATTTAAAGCTTCTGAAGGAAATATTGACGATGAGGTAAATAGAATCTTCAAAAAGAATAAGGGTAAGAGCTTATATCAACTTATGGAAGAACTTAAACAAAAATACAAGGATGAAGATGTAATCTACGCTGTCCTTAAGAAATATGAAGATAAGATGAAGAGAGTTAAAAAGATTGCTGAAAAGATTAGAGATAGACTTGTAACCAAGTATCCTAATCTTAACATGAAGGAATACATTGAAAAAATCACTGAATACAAACAAAAATACAACTTTGATGATTCTGAAATGCAAGCTATCATTAACTTAATTTTCTACAAGAAAGATGGTTTATTAGGTGAACCAGAATTTGAACCTAATCTTACTGAAATGAGCAAAGCCTTAGGTTTTGTTCCTGTATCAATGAATCTTGCTGGTGAATTAAAAGTTCACCCTAATGAAAAAGATGTCTTAGAAACCATCAAAGGTTTAGCTGGTATGTCAAGAGAGCTCCATAACCAAGTAATTATCCAATCTCTTATTTATGAAAGTTTAGCTAATAAAAATACAGAATCAGTTGCTTATACTAAAACTTTTGATAAAAATAAAATCAATTTATTTAGCTTTGTCCACCCTGTCGTTGCTTCATTATTCTTACCTAAATTCAAATTATTAGAAGAACACATGATTTTAGCTGGTATTGCTGATATTGTTTACAAGAAATCAGAAGGTATTACTCTTAATACCCAACCTGAATATGAATTATACTGGGATATTTCAACTGACCCTGCTGAAACTGCTTGTAGTACTAAAGTTAGACCCTTCACTGATTTACTTGACAGAGCTAATGTCCAAACCAAGCTTTGGGAATCAGTTCTTAGTTTAAGACAAGGTAAATACTATACCAGTGATTTAAGTACATTTATCATGGCTATTGATAAATGCAAAGCAAGTGTCTTTGATGCTGCTGATCTTGCTTATGTCAAGGATGAAGGTACTATCTTAAGAAAATTATTTGCTGCTTTCTCTCTCAGACCTACAATTGTTATGACTTCACCTGTTTATGGTATTACCCAAGGTACTTCAAACATCTCTGCTTTAGCTTCAACTCACATTACAACTATTCCTATGATTACTCTTAGAGTCCCAGTAACTTGGTATTCTCAAAAAGTAGAAGAAGATGTTGAACTCACAAGTGCTATTCAGCAAGACCAACTTTACATTCACCACAAACAATTAACTGTTAAGAGACAACAAATTTTATATTCAAGAGAAATTTTAGTCTTCTATGTACACAGAAGATATCAATTAGTAAATCTTGCTAGATTATCTCAACCTTATACTCTTGCTTCTCTTCCAGTAACAATGAGTCAATTTGAACAAATTATGACAACTGGTGTAGTTTTACCTACTGATAATACTTTTACAATTGCTAACCAAACTTTCAAATTAGCTTCAGCTGTTACTGTTCAAACTCAAGATGTTGATACCAAACTTAATGTTGCTCCTACATCAGGTAAATCTAACCAAATCATCATTGGTTGCACAGCTGTTATAATGTTAAAGGACACTTTAATGGTAGATTTACCACCTGAATATAGTGGTAGTGTAAGAAAAAATCCAGAAAAAGTAGCATGCAATTCAATGGAATATAAACCTTTGAATCTTAATACATCATCTAATGATGTAGAAGCTATCCATACTTTACCTGTATCAGGCAAAGATAGTACTGAAGATAGACTTACAAAATATGGTACTTTATTCATTTTCCAAGAAAGTGGTAAGCCTAAACCTGAGGAGGTTGAGCCTGCTTTCAGAACTATTTAATTAAATAGTGTTCAAAACACAAATATATTACACCTTTTTCACTGAAATTCGGGACACTTTTTTATAAAAAATTTAATTATTTTTAAATAATTAAATTAAACATACTTAAAAAAATAAAAGTATATATAATTATGAATATGAATTGAAGCCTTACAATAATGATTATTCATCCAAAATGTTATATAGATTTTTAATTAAATTTATGGTTTACTTATTAGAAGGTAATAAAAACCCTTAATAAGTATTAAGGTAATATACTTATTTCTAACACTAAAAGTGGAAAAATTAAGAATTAAGTATCTTTTCTTTTTTATACTAAAAGGTATAAACCCTTAATATATGGACATAAAACAAGGGTCAAGTTATACCAAGCCTCTTATGAGGTGCAATTACACCTAAATCACTTGAATGATTGTCCCGAATTTTAGTGAAAAAGGTGTAATACCAATATACCAAATAAATTTATAATTTAATTTTTATAATGTTTATTATAAAAATATAAGAAAATTAATTAAAAACTCCATTTGGAGGAAAAAAAGTTGTAGTAACAGAAGGTAATGCTAATCTACCAGCATTATTAACATTAACAGGAAGAGGTATAGGGTCTAGTGGTCTGTCTAATTGTTTAACATATTCTTCATCTTGTTTAATCATAGAAATCATGTCAGGAACAATACGCTCAATAGTTCTGTGATTAAGAACTTTAACCTGATGTACAAGTCTGTATGGTTGATTCATTGCGTCAGAAATATAAACTGCTCTCATAACAACTAATAAATCAGATTCGTTTTGATCTATTTCTAATTTGTATTTTCCATTGGTTCTAACAAATATTTCATACTTTATCATTTGTTGAATTCTATTAATATTTTCAGGACTAAAAAATAATTCACCAAGTGGAGTAGGAGTTTGAGTACCTTGTAATAAAGTCTTTTGAATAGAATTTTCAGTCGCCCAGTTATTTTGATTTTGTAAATAACCAGTCATATAGTAATTTGAAGGATTGAATTTTTTTTCTGGAGTATATTCATTATATAAATTTGAGGGATTAGTTGGAACAAAATCTTTTGATTTATATTTATCTACAAAACTATAATTCATTATTGTATAATAATATACAATGATAAAATATTTTTTTTTATTAACTATATGATTTAGTTTATAATATTTATATCATAAATTAAACTAATATTTTTTATAAGGTATATGTTTCTATAAGATAATCAAGACTAATAGCAGGTTGTCCAGGTAAGACATCTTGTTTAATAATTTCACTTTCAGCATAGTGATAAATCATATCCTTATTAAGTTCAACAATTGAACTAGTAATTTTATTTGTATCCACTTTATTATTTGTAATACATTTACATTTGTATTCATCTAAATTTTCTAAATACATTACAATTTCAAAAGTATCATATTTACTTTCATATACGACAAGTTCACCTTTAGAAAATGGTCTAATATCATTTTTCTTAATATAAGGTTTTTCATTATCTCTAATCATTGTACCAATACGATTATGAAGGAATTTAGCAAAATTTAATTCAATAACTTCTTCTAAAGTGTATTTGTATTTATCTATACCTTCAACCGTTTCTCTTTCAGTTAAATTTTTATTGATATTTTCAAATAATTTTCTAGTTTCATCTGGTATTGTAGCAATTGTATTGTCTTGAACTTCAAAGCTATTTGAACTAATACATTTGATAGCATTAAGTCTAACTCTTTCTCTAACTTCATCTTCTTTATCTCCATATATAGCACCGATAATTTTCTTATCACCGGATGTCAAGTCATGATAATCATGATCAACAACTAATAAATCAGATCTACAAGGAACATAATATTCCAAACCATTAATACGATAAAGCCAAAATTGATTACCAGAATCTCCATATATACTAACATCTTTAACAAAGAAATTATTTGTCACTGACATATCACTAAAAGTGAATACTTGTTTTTCCATTAAATAAAATACTGATAACATTTGGAATATGATTGTTTCCCAACTAGCTGGAGTTTTATATCCACTATAAATTTGTGTTCTGGTATTTCTATCTGTACTAAATATATTTGTAGTCCATGTTATAAGATTCATTGTAGGTGATTCACATAACAATATTAAATGTACACCTGCGTCACTAACTGATTTAAGATTTTTATCAGATGGATCTAATTTACCATTTTTACCATAATTAAATCCAGCAGCAGTCCATAGGAAAAAACAATATGATTGTAAGAAATTAGGTGATATATATGATTTGTTAATATTATTTCTAATATATTCATAATATTTTTCATCTCTCCATACATCATAACGATCAGGATTATCATTCATACCAATACTAACTTCTAACCCACCATTTTTAATTTCTTGTGGTTTGTATTGGGGGAATTTAGAATAATATTCATCTGTAGTAAGTTTATATATACGTATTAACATTCCAACCGAGTTCTTTTGACATTTAGTTGTATGGTATTTTTTATCAACCATGATTGGATAACATGATTTATAAATTAACAAGTCTTTTGGTGAGTTAGCATAAGGATTTGATGAAAATGGATTAGTTCCAAATGGAGCCAATTCTAATAATTTTAATCTTGTATTTAAACCACTTTTTCCTCCTGAAAAATCTACAAATTCACCTTCTGAAGCATTTATAAAATTACTTCTTACATAATCTACCAAATTATTTCTTTCTCTTAATGTTTTATAGGAAGTAAATATTTCTGGAGATGGAAGAGCATCTTCATAAACTAATGAAGCTCTAAGTCTATCTTCTGCTGGACCACCAATATTAATATGATAATCCTTATAAATAAATGGTGTATAAAAATTTTTCATAAAGTTTGACAAATATGTTGAAAATTGTGGAGGTATGAAAGGACTTGATAATGCTACCGGTTCTAAAGGAATATTAGCCTGTTTACCCATTAATCCACCTGGTTTTTTAAGAGGTTGATATACTTGTAAATCTAATAATTTATCTTGACCAGGCATTACTGGAGCATTATAACCTGGAACATTTGTTGATTGAGGTACTTTACCAATATCATCGGGATTCATATTTGGTCCAGCAGGAATCATTGGAAATTGTTCATACTCTTTTGGCATTTGTTTAAATCCTTCTCTTTGTTTATAAATATCTTTTTGTTCTTTGCTAATATATGGTGAATTTGCTTGTTCATCAATTGGTATTGTTTTACCCCAACCCCCTTTTAGTCCCTCTTCAAAAAAAAATTTTTTTTTTTTTTTAAACCACCCTCTTGCTTTGGTAAAACATTAGATTTAGCTGAAATAGCTGGTGTAGCAGATGTAGCTTGTGCTTTTGATTCACCAACTTTACCAACTCCATATTCATCATTAGATTGCATAGGTTGAGCACCCATAGAGTTAGGTCCTAATGAGTTTAACACACCACCCAAACTATTAGCATTCATTGATGCACTACCTAAATTATTAGTATTAGTTGGACCAGAGATTTGAGCTAGGCCTGGGTTAAGAATTTGACCCATTTGACCCATTCCACCTGGTCCCATTCCAGGCATTCCACCCATTCCAGGCATTCCAAGCATTCCACCCATTCCACCCATTCCACCCATTCCACCAAGTCCAGCTAAGACATCACTGGGAATATTTTTATTACCCATAATACCTTGGTCCATTATTCTTGGTTCAAGAGCATTATTGTCTGAGGATAAATCTTGTGGAGGAGGCATCTTGGAAATTTGATTAAAATCAAACATACCTTGCATTTCTGGAATTACTGGAATTAATTGACCTTTATTTAAATTTTGAAATATTGAATTCATATTTTTATTTGAACCAATTGACATTTTAGGTACTCCATCCATTTTATTTGGAACAAGAGCCTGAGGTTTATCTTCAATTTGGTTCATTTGGTTCATTTGGTTCATTTGGTTCATTTGGTTCATTTGGTTCATTTGGTTCATTTGGTTCATTTGGTTCATTTGATTAGATTGATTAGATTGATTTCTACCACCAAGTTCATTATTTAATACTTTGTTATCAGCTTGAATTTCTTTATCTATATTTGATAAATCTAGAGATGTTGAATCATCAGAAAATTTAGATTTAGACTTAGATTTAGATTTAGATTTGGATTTTTTAAATAATTTTTTGTATTTGGAACCCATTTCTTCTTCAGTATCAAGTGGAACTTTTTCTCTATCATCATCACCTTCACTCATTAAATCATCATTTTGGTTTTCTTCATCAGGAGAAATTTCTCTTCTTCTATTATTTTCATTGTCTTCATCAACTCTTGTTTTGTGTTTAAGTTTAATAGTTTCGCTATCAGATTCTTCAGGAGTTTCGTCATCTAAGCTATCAATATTATCAACTTCTTCAGATACTTCAGTTTCTTCAACTTCTTCACCTCTTGCTCTAGCTAAGTTTCTTTTAGTTTTGGACTTTTTTTTAGAAGATTTTTTTGTTTTTCTAGATGATTTTTTGGAAGATTTTTTAGAAGATTTTTTAGCACCTCCACGAAGTTTTGAGCCTCTAGTCAACATTCTATATCCAACAATTTCTTGTGCAGAATTGATATTATTTTCAGATATATCTTTTTCATTTTTATAGTTTTTTTTACCTAATATAGTTCTGGAAGTTTCACTATTCATATTTATAGAACTACTAAAGAAATTATTTTTTAATAAAATATGTATTGGAATTATTGTATCACTATATTGATTATAAAAATCATTTTCATCTAACAAGTTTTTTTCGATTAAATTTATAGAAATAAAATTACTTATAATTATTTTTATTTTTTCCATATTTTTTTTTATTTTAACACTGTAATCATAGATTGATTTGAAAAAAGTATATAAATCATAAGTAGGATTATTAATATCTACTATATTAGCTTTAGAATTTATATATCCCTTAAGTTCGGCACCTCTATAATTAAATAATTTGCAAATAAAATTTACATTATTTATATTAAACTTTTTGTTACCGATATTAACACTTAATTTAGTATATGATTCATTAGAAATCATAAAAGATTCTATTGTAAAATTACCATGTCTAAAACTACCAAATTTATCAGTAATAAAAGCATGTGAAAACAAAACTTGAAAGAATAAATTATACAAATCGTTATCACTTAGTTCTTTATTCAAAAGTTCTGACATTGTTGAATAAGAATTAAAATGTTCATATAAACTAAAACAAAATTTATTGTTTTGGTCAACTTGATCAATTAAATTAAATTCTTTACTAACTATATCATAAAAATCTTGATTAGATTTCAACATCAAATAATCAACATTAAAATTGCATATATTTAGTAAATAAAAAGGTATTTTATCAATAATAACAAATTCAGATGTTAACTGATTTACAAAAAGTTCATAATATATATCAATGATACTGGTAGTATCATCAATTTGTTTATCGTGTTTTTGTATTATAATTGTTAAAGGATGTTCTTTGAAATATTTCTTTAATATTATTTTCTTATTATTTCCTAAAACTTCACCAATTTTTTTAAAATTTTCTTTTGAATCAAATGAACTAGATAATATTAATTGAGTATCTAAATTACCTTTTTCTTTTATTAAGTCATCTAATTTAATTTTTGATGGATCAAATTTTGTGTATTCATAGTTTTCATAAACATCTTTATCTTTCTCGTAAACAAATTGATATAATAGCTTTACCAAGTCTTTTATACTGTTATAGTTAATACTCATTATTATAAACTTATTAAATAAAAAAAAATACCTGAATATTATTTTTTATATTTAAAATTTTTTTCTTTTCATTCTAAAATTATTTAATGAAAAGGTTTAAAAAATTTGTGGTCAAGTAAATCAATTGGTTTATATAATTCATCATCAACTAATAATCTACAACGCTTGTTTACTTTACCTGAACTATGACCTGGTCTATATTCTTCAGGTATTATATAAGTAATAAATTTTTTTACCTCTATTGGTACAGATGGGTCTGTCATCAGCTCTGGTAAGAAACCTTTAAATATTAATGTGCAGAAAAAATAATGCACATCATAATATTGATTCTTTTTTGATGTAATATTTATTTTTTTTGTCCATTCTTGATATACTTTTGAATTTTCTACAACTCCTGGAACACATGCGAAATCAAAATCCCATAAATACACTGAATATCCAATTGATGGTAAAATATACTCTTTCTTATTTACTTTATATAATAGTTTTTTATTACAAACATCTACTTTTGATATTAAAATATTATTGGCTTTTAAATCATTATGTCTAAATGATGGATATTTTGATTGAATTACAGCTAAAGTTGATATTATTTGAAAAAATATACACTGCCAGTGAATCAATTCTAATTTCTTATAATGTTTTTTTAAAAACATACTCAAGTCTCCTCGATTAGCCCATTCGGATATTACTACTGAAACTGTTTCATAATACATACCTTCATTATAATTTTTTATAAATTCTGTGTATTTGGCATTATCTGCTGGTACTATTTCATCTTCTTGTAAGGTTAAAAATGGTTTTATCGATGTATTAAATGTACATATTGGTAAAATTATATGCGGGCTTTGACATTTTATTACAAAATATGATAACAATTTTAACATACATATTTCTGCATTTTCTGGTCTTGTTATATTAAACATTGAGCCATATCCATCTCTTTTGGGATACGCTACTACTTTTACAGCAAAACTCATTACTTCATTATCATCATCATCTGTGACTATTCCTTTAAATGTATTTCCATAAGCACCACTTTTTATATAGATAAGTTTACTATTTAATCTATTTATAATATTGTAAAAATTTACTGTTTTTTTTCCAAGAACTGTTCTTGAATCTAAACTTTTTTGGTCTTTTATATCTTTGGGTCCTTCAAAAAATTCAGTGTCAGCACTTTGATCCATATTTTTTAATGGATTAATTGTTTCTAAACTTGAATTTCCCAATAGTTTTTTAATCGATAAAATTCTTGATTGAATTGTTGATTCGGAATTATTTTTTGCATTAGTAATATTATTAATGTTATTTGTATTATTATTGCTTTTACTCATTATCTCTTATTATTATTTATTATATTATTATATTATGATTTATTCTTATTTATTTTTAAATTATTATATTATTTAATAATTTAATTATATAAAAAATTAGACCTTAAAAACCTGAATTTAAGCCACTTAAATCATCTAAACCTGATGTGTTATCAAAATATGTATATGGTGCTGGATTTGGTATAACTCTAGAAGGAGGAGTAACTCCAGAAGTAGGATTAAATGTATATGGTGCTGGATTTGGCATAACTCTAGAAGTATTACCTGAACCATTACCAGAAGTATTACCAGAAGTATTACCTGAAATATTACCTGAACTATTACCTGAACCATTACCTGAACTATTACCTGATGTATTACTATTACCAGATGTATTACCAGAACCATTACCTGATGTTACATCAAATAGTCCAAATGTCCACCAGGGACCTCCTGATTGTGTAGAACCTGAAGTAGCAGTAGTTCTACTAGTACCAGTTCTACTAGTACCAGTTACACCACTAATAATATTACTAGAAGTATTTCCTGACGATGTATTTACACGATTTTCCCTTACTCGAGGTTCAACAGTTTGAGAAGTTCTAGGTCTATATTGTCCTGATATTATTCCATTTGCATTCATTCCAGATGGTTCTGGTTCTGGTCCAGCTAAACTTTCATCTCTCCTAACATAATTAACTAATAAAGGTAGTTCATCTAAAGTTATTATTGTATCATATCCTCCTATTCCATTAGTATAATCCCAATAATTATATACTTTAAAATATAAGTTATTAGAATGTCTTCCACTAAAAACTATATAGTGGTTACGATAATTAGGGGCAATATTACTAGGTCTAACAAAAAATACATCACCACGTTGTAAATTGCCCAAATTAGCTAAACTAATTTCCATTTCTAACCAACCTGTTAAAATACCTCCCTTTTGTTCCAATTCTTTTTTTAATTCCAAATACTTTTGTTTGTATTTTAAATACTTGTCTTTATATGGATCACTCATTTGAATATATATATATATATATATTAATAAAAATTAATTTATGTACAAAAAATTAAAAATTGGTTATATATTTAAATATCTGATTCTTTTTACCCAAAATATCAACTGATTTTATTTCTTTAATATACTCTTCATATTCAACCATAGGTATTCTAACTTGACATTTCCAAAACTTTTTCTCCTTATTTATATCTAAATCATATGATACAGGAAACATATAACCAATTTTTTTATTTGATTGTAATCTTTGAATAATATCTTTCTCAATAACATATTTGTAAGTTTCAGGAGGAATTGCTAAAATTAATTGTTCTACAGGATGTAAACTTCTTTTTGTTTTTTTATAAGTAATTTTACTTGGATAATATTGTATCATATCTTTAATCAATGGTCCAACCATAAAGTTATATCCCCATGACCAACTTTTACATTCATCCAAATAATAATTAACGCACCATATTATCCCAGTGATATAATCCTTAACCATTTTAATAATAATAGTTCTGTCAATATCTAATCCAGACAAACCTAAATACCATTGATAATATTCTCTATCAGAACTAAATTCTACTTTGTTTAATCCTTCAGTACTATCAGACATACCTACTATAAATTTTAACATAGTACTTTTTTTCTCATCGGCTAGTTCTTGTAGTTTAATATCAACTTGGTCTTGAGTAAGTTCCCATTGATTCATAATAACATCGCGATTTATATTTTTCCAAATATGTTTTTCAGTCCAAGCTAATTCTCTTAATACTTCTACAAATAATTCATGATTAATATCATAATCACCATCCTTATCTGTAACAACTAATTTATCAGTAATTATTCCTTGTTCATCCTTGATTTTAATTGATAATTTAGTAATAACAGTATGGAAGGCTCTAATAATTTTGTCTAATCCACCCTTTTTAAAATCTAAAGTTAACATTCCAGGAAGAAAATCATTTCCCATTAGATAACATAAAACAATAAAATCTGGTGTACTTAAATCTAAATGTTCTATTAATCTATGAAGTTGTTTAATTTCTACATAATTATAATCAGGATAATCATCTAAATCTACTTCCTTATTATTAAATACTTGTTTTTCTCTCATTATGTATAAATCATAGTTGAAACCAATACCTAAAGATAAAAATAGTAAATCTGCATCAAGTCCATAAATAATTATAGAATCTTCAGGAGTTAAATTCTTTTTAATATATTGAAGAATTTTATGTTCACCTTCACCTTCTTCATGATATGACGAATAAATATATTTAATACCTCTCTTATTTAATTTCTCCATATAAGAATTAAAATTTTCATGAATTCTTTCCATATAATCTGTCCCTGGAGTTAATTCAATTGATGATATTGGTATTTTTGGCTGAGATATTCCATTAGCTAGTTCTTCTAATTCAATATTATCTTCAGAGTTAATTTTAATTTGTTTATCAAATAAATATCTATATCTTCTTTGTCTTTGTTGTAAAACTTTACCTATGGGAGCTACTCCATCAATAGCAATAAATACTATTTCTGGTTTTACTTTTTCTATCATATCATTTATATAGTTTTCAATTAGTTCCCATATGTATTTTTCAAGTTGAGGTCTAATTTGTTTAGTTTTATTAATATTTAAGTCACCATTTTTATATTTATCCAAAATATTATTAACACAAGGATGTAAGAGACAATTTGTATCTAACATAAGATACTTAATTTTAGTCTGAATATTGTCTTGTATTAAATTTTTAGAACCAAGTTTTTTTTTATTTCTAAGTAACCAAGCAAAGAATCCGGGAACACCCATATTAACTAATTATATATATAAGCTTAATTTAATATAATTTTATTTATTCAAATTTTTATAAAAATCTAAAAATTTATAATAATAATTTTTTATATATAATATGATTTTTTTTATTATATATAATATATAATATAATCAATGCCTAGTAAAACTGATTTACAATCTACTGAAGTTCTATTAAACGAATTACAAGATTTACAAAATGAAATATCTAAAAAACAAGCTGGTGGTAAAAAATCCAAGAAATCATCTAAGAAAGCTTCTAAGAAAGCTTCTAAAAAGGCTTCAAAGAAGAGTTCAAAGAAAGGTTCTAAAAAAATGTCCAGAATGATGGGTATGGATATGGAAATGGATATGATGGGAGGTAAAAAGAGATCAAAGAAAGCCTCAAAGAAAGCCTCAAAGAAAGCCTCAAAGAAAGCCTCAAAGAAAGCCTCTAAAAAATCATCAAAGAAAGGTTCAAAAGATTCTATGACTGGTGGTAAGAGAACTCTTAACCCTGCTCTCAAGGCTACCCAAGTTGTCAATGAAAAAATCTTAAAAGAATCAGGTGCTGAAAGAAAACACTGGTTCGGTCTTATCACTTATGTTAACACTTTAAGAAAGGATGCTAAGAAACAAGTTAAAGATGAAAAGGATTTTGAAGCTGTTAACAAAAAGATTATGGAATTATTTGATGTTGATCTTGACAAGAAAGGTAAAGCTAAAATTGCTAAAATGATTGAAGACTTTTACACTGAAGCTATGGCTAAGAGAGGTAAAAGAGGTTCAAAGAAATAAATTAAATAATTTAAATTTTAATTAAATAAGAATAATTTTTTTTATAATAATATAAAAAAATTTTAAATTTAAGAAGGAACAGGGAATGATGTATAAGGAGTTAACATACCTTTACCGATAGCAGAAACATTAGCAAAAGAATCAGTTCTTAAATCATTATAAGCATTAAATCCGTCAAAAGTTCCATTAATTTGAGGAGGAGCTTCTCTTGATCTTAAATTACAACTAGAAGCTTGTTGAGCAAGTTTTTCAAAATTACTTTCATATAGTTTTAATAAAGGACTTTCAGGATTATCTATTAATTTAACACGATTTGCATAGTAAGAGGGCGAGTCCTCACGAACAGAATTTGGACCAGGAGGATCAGGACTAATAAGTACAGGTATATTGTTTAAATTATTGAAATTTGGGTCTTGTACTTTGTCATATAAAGATGGTTGTGCTAATAAATCTTCAGCTGTTTTTTCACTAATCAAACCAGCAACCGTAGGTCCTTTATTTTGTGCATCTGATTTATATGGCTCGTTATCATAAGTATTAGGGCGTATTGGTAAGGATCCAAAGTTTTCTTTTACAATTTTATTATCCATATCATTTAATTCATATGGGTCTATTTGTGAAGTATTTGACATATTGGTTCTTGTTTCAGATAATTTTGAATCAGGTAATACAACATCATTAAGTTTAATTTTATTAGTATTGTTTTCAGTTTCTTTTTCTTTTATAGTTTCTTCAGATTGAAAGGGATTTAATATATTTAAAATATTAATAAAAGTATCTATATTTTTGTTTTCAATTATATTAATAATGTTAAATCCAATAATACATGCTACTATTAATGATATAATTATAATTATAATGAATTCTATCTTATTATATTGTGATTCTGACATTTATATATATAAATTTATATATAAATTAAAAAAAAAATATTGTTTTATAACAAAATATCAGATAATTTATTTATATTATTAATCCATTCATCTAAACTATTACCATAATTAGATGATAATTTATCAATTAATTGATTTAATTTTTTAGCTTTAGTTTCATCCATATTTTTAGAATTATCAAGAATTGTTTTTAGTAATTCTAATTTTGTCTTATAAACAGTTATTATCTGATTATAAAATTCCTTTTTATCTATATTGTTCAATTTAAGTTTAGTATATTCTTTTAAAAACTGATTATATATTTTTATAACATCTGGATTTGATGAAAAATTATTTATTAATTCATTTGGTTCAATATATTTTATATTATTGTTAATAAATGAATTATTATATTCACCTAAATCAGCCTTCTCTAATCTATTTAATCCACTCTGTATCATCATAATACCATCTCTTTTACTGATATCAGAAATATTTTTTTCACGTGAATCATATCTTTTTTTAATATCATTTTCTAATTCAATACCATTATCTAATAAATTTTTACCTTGTTTAACCATATTTGAATATAATTGATTAGGAGTTTCAAATTCTAAATCAAGATTACCCATTGTTGGGCTTAAATTATCAAGTTTAGCAACTGGATTATAATAAAATTCATTTACATTTTCTTGATAATCAGATGGTTGTATTTGGGAATAATTATTCTCAATATTTTCAAAACTTTCTTTACTCTCATTATTTTCTTGTTTTTTTTCTTGATAAGCTTTATTTTTTTTAAGTATTAGTCCAGTATTTAAATCTTGCATTTCTTTTTTCATATTTAAATTAGAAATAACTTGTAATGTTACTAAAATTGCAATTGTTAATGCAATACCTAAAGATGGATTTCTGCCAGAAACTATTGATAAAAAAATAAACATTATAAATTTAAAAGAAGAAGTATCAACCAACCAACTAATTTTACTAGCAAAATCATCTACATAGGTACTGGCATATAGTGAACTTAGAATTATAACTGAAAAAATTAAAAACTTATTGTTATCTAAAGATTCACCTATATATTTAATATTTTTATTATAGTATTTATCCATTCAAATATATATATTGATAGTAAAATAAATTTATAAATTATTATATAAAAATTGATCTTAAAATTATATGTATAATATCTATTATTAATTTGATGTGTGATTTTGATATTAACACTAAGAACAATACCACGTCTAAAATAAATAAATCTGTAAAAACAACTAAAACCAAAAAAGAGGAAAATTTATCAAGTTATAATATTAAAGGTTTTTTAAATAATTATGGTTTTTGTGTTGAAAAAAAAGGATTAGCTAATGAAATATCTTATTTTTTAAAAATATATTTTAAAGTTACCCCAAAAACAAATTATGATGAAAATGTAAAAGAGAAAGAGTTAGAGGAACGTTCATTTGATGTATATTATGAAGATGAAAATTATTTAGTTCTACCAAAATTTACTCCTAATATACAATTAAATTTAAAAGACCCAATTCAAATTGATAATATATTTTATAATAAAATAAATTTTACAATTAGTAAATATGGATATAAAAAAATATCTAATGGTTTTAAATTTACAGGAAATCTAAGAGATGTACAAAAAATAATTATTAAAACATCATTAGAAAAAATGGGTTTAAATCCAGAAGAACCAACAAATCATTTAGATTCTAAAAAACCAAAAGGAGGTCTATTAAAATTAGGTTGTGGTATAGGTAAAACTATTATGGCTATTTATCTTTCTCATCTCTTAAAATTAAAAACTCTAGTTATAGTTCATAAAGAATTCTTACAAGACCAATGGATAGAGCGTTTTAAACAATTTACTGATGCTAAAATAGGAACTATTCGTCAGGATAAAGTTGATGTTCAGGGTAAAGATGTAGTTATCGGTATGTTACAATCTATTGCTATGAAAGATTATGATGAGGATATATTTAATGATTTTGGATTAGTTATTTATGATGAAGTACACCATGTTGCATCTAAAATATATTCACAAGCGTTATTAAAGACTTCAGCTGAATATACTATTGGTTTATCAGCAACTCCTGAGCGTTCTGATGGTTTAACTAAGATTATTAATTGGTATATTGGAGATATTTTATACCAAATGGAAAAGAAAATTGATTACAAAGTTTTAGTTAAAAAAATACTTTTTAGATCTGATGATGAAACTTTTCGTGAAAAAAAACGTTGGTTTCAAGGAAGAATGGCTCCAGATAATACTGCTATGATTGATATACTATCAAATTTAGAATCTAGAAATCAATTGATTATTAGAATGACCGATACTCTAAAAAATCTAGGTAGAAAAATTCTAATTCTAAGTTATCGTGTTGAACATTTAGAATATTTAAAATCAGCTATTGACAAAAAAATTAAAGATGATGGAGAAGCTCATATTTATAATTCATACTTTTATATGGGTAAAACTAAGAAAGGTGAAAGAAGAATGGCTGAAAAAGATGGTGATATTATTTTTGCTACTATGCAGCTAGCTGAAGAGGGTTTAGATATCCCTCATTTAGATACAATTATATTCGCATTACCCGTTTCTATTAAAAAAGAAAAAGGTACTCGTGTTAAATATGAAAAAACATTAATTCAATCTGTTGGAAGAATTTTGCGTAATGACAAATTAGATGAACTTACACAAATACCATTAGTTGTTGATATAACTGATATTCTTTCAATCTACCAAAATTGGTCTAATAAACGTGATGAAGTTTATGAAAAGAAAAACTGGTATATGCAACATTATCATTGGATTGATAATAAATATATTTATGGTTCTGATGAAGACATTAATAAAAATCCTATGAACATCCTTTTTGATGATATTACTAATGAAGAATTTATCGAAAAAAACTTACTTTATAAATCTGATGATAAAATAATACAAGAATGTAATCAAAGTATAAGTAATGAATCATGTTCTGATAATGAATCTGGTGTAAATTCCAAATCTAAATAATTAAATAATTAAATTATTAAATTATAAAAAAAAAATCAAAGTAAATTAAATATTTGTATATTTAGCACATCCGGCTGCATGTCTTAGATCATATTTATTTTTTCTTTTCCATGAAATACCTTTAGCCATTTCATTCATTACATATAAATCTCCATGTGATATTACTAATCTAGTATTAGTTCCTACAGGTTGACCTGCAAAATACCATTGATAATGTAGAGGATTTGATGCACCAATACGAACACCAACTACTTTAAGTCTTTCTAAATCACAATGATATGATATCCCAGTTTTTCTTACATCGTAATAAGAATTCCCTTCACATTGTAAATTTACACTATTAGGAAGAAAATTAGGTAATTGTTCACGAATAGTTTTAGTAAGAGGGACCGAATTAAAATTATAAACTCGACCTTTACCCTGAGCATAATCTGGTTCCTGTGCATAATCTGAATAACATAAATTGTGTCTTGCATGTTTATTAACTACTCTTCCATACATGAAAGCTTTAGAATCCCATGTTAGAGCAGTTTGTTCTCTGAATAAATCGTCTGCGGTTTTACCAGTGCTTCTTAAAAGTGTATTGACTCCACCTCTTACCACAAGAACATAAGCAGAGTCAGCTGTAGAATTAGGTTCTAATTGAGCAGGAAGATATTGATTCAAGTGGATTAGTTCACAAACATTACCTGCCTGTTCGAATCTCTGTTTACAAGTTTGTAAATCTGCTAAGGTAAAACCAGATTCAGCCATCTGACCTATCTTTTCCATGCCTTTATGGTTTTCAGCCTGGTCTCCATATGTTAAAGTAATAGCATGATTATTGAAATCCATTTAATTAATTTATTATAATATGAAATATTTAATATTTTAATTAGATTTCAATATTTCATATATAAATTTTTATTGGAATATTTTATAATTAATTGTAAGATTGTCTCTTCCATACTTTTGAATTACATCATTAACATTAAGTTTACCTCTATGTCTAAAATACTGCCAGACCATTGTGCTCATACCTCTTCCTGTTTTTGTGATTTTATTAAGATATACTGAATTAACAATAAGTTTTTTTTCATTATCATAAATATTTTGTAAAAACAACTTATTTTTAATTGTGCTTAGAAAATTTCTGGTTTTGGTATCAATTTCTTCATCTTGAATTATCATTTGTAAAATATCATTTATTTCTAAATTTGTAGATTGAATATTTTCATTTATTTCAATTATTTTACTCATTAAATCTTTTGTTATATTATTTAGATTTAAATTTAAATAAATTATCAATTTTTTTAAGACTGAATAAAGTTTGTACTAATTGTTGAATTTGGATATAGATTTGACTCAGTGC
>JACCDO011682780.1_pt1 | contig 31909 bp, 19 predicted proteins | sample 7446101 | NCBI WGS metagenome assembly JACCDO01 (sample SAMN15323440, study PRJNA562643) | freshwater metagenome | isolation source: river surface water | place: USA:Blue River Watershed | collected 2017-08-16 | reverse complement strand
CGCCGTCCGCGTAAGTCCGATCTGATCATGAGTCGCGTCGGCGGTGCCAGCACCCGCTTCTATGCTGCTACCGGGTCTGGTCGTAATGGGAGGGAACAGGAACAGCGCCAGCGCCTGATGAAGTGCGCAGCGCACTGATCGGGTGATCTGAGCAGGGTGGAGGTGCATCCACCCTGTCGGGCAATCTTCGTTCGTGTTCGGCAGTTCCGCCGCGCCGGCGCCGCCGTATATAAAAACCCATAACTACCCTAACCTACAAAGTGTTACGGAAGGCAGATAAATATTCCTCTCTTATAAAAAATTTTTTTCATATATAAAATCATAAAATAACTTTATTCATATGAAAAAAAATTCGGGGGAAAATTTTGAAACATTAAAGATTGATCCAATAAGTGGTGAGTATTTTTTAGTAATTCCTGAATGGATGGTAAATGAACTTTATTGGTATGAAGATACTGAAATTAAAATGAGTTTAGATGGTAATGAAATTATTTTAAAAGAGCGTGGTTGACATCTTATACATATTTCTGTATGATACTGAAGTAAAAAACTTTCTATTATGGCTAAAGGATTTACGGTAAAAGCAAAACCACCAGCAGAATCCCAACAACAGGAATGGGATTTTGACAAAGCGCGAGAAATGATTCGCGGAAAATCAATTGTATTCTGTCTCCCAGGTAGGGGAGTATCTTACACTTTTTTAAAAAGTTTCGTTCAATTATGTTTTGATATTGTTCAATCTGGTGCTAGTATTCAGATCTCGCAAGACTATTCATCGATGGTAAACTTTGCTCGCTGCAAATGTCTCGGTGCAAATGTTCTAAGAGGTCCAGATCAACTTCCATGGGATGGTAAACTTAATTATGATTATCAATTATGGATTGATAGTGATATTGTTTTCAACACTGAAAAATTCCTACAATTGATTTTAATGGAAAAAGACATTGCTGCAGGATGGTATTGTACTGAAGATGGTCATACTACTTCCGTAGCACATTGGTTAGATGAAGATGATTTCCGTAATAATGGCGGTGTAATGAATCATGAAACTTTGGAAAGTATTTCAAAGCGTCGTAAACCATTCACAGTCGATTATACTGGATTTGGATGGCTTTTAATTAAGCATGGTGTCTTTGAACATTCTGAAATGAAATATCCTTGGTTTGCTCCAAAGATGCAAATATTTGAATCTGGACAAGTACAGGATATGTGTGGTGAAGATGTAAGCTTCTGCCTTGATGCAAAAGATGCAGGATTTGAGATCTGGTGTGATCCTCGCATTAGAGTCGGTCACGAAAAATCAAGAATTATTTGAGGATATGGCAGAAAAATACAATATTCTTTGTAAAGGAAGGAAAATTTATTCAAATCTAACTGAAGAAGAATATTTTAATACTATGGAGGATTTAGCACTTCAATTTTATAAAGATGGAATGCCAAATCCTGAAGAACTTGAAACTGAAATTATTGGAGATTAATCATGGCAAGAGCAACTGTTGGTTCGAAGAAAGGTTCTAATTATATTCCAGGACCTCCTAAAAAAACAAGGCAAGGTGATGGTGGAGGAACTAAGTATGCTGCCTCTTCTAGAAACAAAGCACGTAAAAAATATAGAGGTCAAGGAAAATAGTGATTAACCCAGAAATCATTGATGAATGGAATTATATACATCCATCTGATCTCTGGGTTTATAACAAATTATTTCTAAGTCGGATTTTGGGTTATACATGCGGTCCTGCTGGTGCCGTTGTTCCAAAATCCGACTTTTATATTGTTCGTCCATCGATCAATTTTCTTGGGATGGGTCGTTTCGCTCGCATTGAATATATTGAAAAGACCACAGAACACTTTCATCCTGCAGAATTTTGGTGTGAGCAATTTAAAGGTGAACATTTGAGTGTTGATTACTATCAACAAAAATCTAAATTAGTTGTCTTAGGGACAAAAGATGACAATGATCCTCTATATAAATGGAAAAAATGGGAAAAAATTGATAGAAAAGTTAAATTTCCTAAAATTTTATTAAATCTAAAGGGAAATTATGACTGGATTAATTGTGAATTTATAAATGGTAACTTGATTGAGGTACATTTTCGTGAAAATTCAGACTTTAGATATAAAAATACCATAGCAATACCTGTTTGGGATGATGAAATTGTGGAAAATATGCAATTTGTAGAAGATTTGGACTATTTTCGTAAAGGATTTTATATTCGATAAATAAATTTTTTGCAAAATAAAAATTGGAACAGTTTTCGATGGGTAAACACCTTCTTCTGGAGGTTTATAATGTCAATTTTAACCTACTGAATGATGTTATTACTCTACAAAAAGTTATGGAGGGTGGTATAAATCGTGCTGGAATGACAATTTTAAATGTTTTTAGTCATTCTTTTATTCCACAAGGTTGTACAATTGTAATTGCACTTTCTGAAAGTCATGTTTCTTGTCATACTTGGCCTGAAAATGGTTGTATTGCAATTGATGTGTATACTTGTGGTGAAGGAAATCCTCGTTTAATAGCATTAGAACTTTTAAAATATTTAAATTCTTATGACTATAAAATAAAAGAGATAGATCGTTAAATATTAGTGTGCGATAGAACCGCACACTAATAAAAGTTCTGTTTTATAACCATAAAACAGGAGAAAAAATGTCCAATTTACCAACAGATCGTGATTCAAATTATATGTATTCCATGTGGGGTACAAAAAAATTAATAACGGATTATAATAATATAACTGACAAAAAAGTGATACAAGAAATTATGCATGATGAAATACCTAATAATAAATACAATTTAAGTGAAAAAATGCATCGAAAAATAAGAAATGATGAAGACTATGATGATTGGGAATATGGATCTGAACCAATTTATCGTTCTTTCTAAAATATCACATAAATAAAGTCAAAAGAAAAATTTTATTTCTCAATGGAAATAACTAGGATCTCAAGATCTTTTAAAGATATTAGTTTATCTTTTGAACCACATCCAATTACAAAAGATTTACCAATATTAAAAAATGAAAGATCTATTATGAGATCCATTCGTAATTTGGTAGAAACTATTCCAACTGAAAGATTTTTTAATTCAACTCTTGGTTCTGAAGTTAGATCGAGTCTTTTTGATTTTGTAGACTTTGCAACAGCATCTGTAATTGAAGATCAGATTAAAATTACTATAAAAAATTATGAACCAAGAGTTGATTCTTTAAAAGTTTCAGTTATTCCACAACCAGATTTAAATGAATTTGAAGTGATACTTAATTACCAAATTATAGGGCAAGAATTTCCGATTCAAGAATTTTCATTTATATTAGAGGCAACAAGATAAAATGCCTTTCACAAAATTTACAAACTTAGATTTCGATCAAATAAAAACATCAATAAAAGATTACCTTAGGGCAAATTCTAATTTTACAGATTTTGACTTTGAGGGATCTAATTTTTCTGTGTTGATTGATATTTTAGCGTATAATACATACATTACAGCATTCAACACAAATATGGTTGCAAATGAATCATTTCTTGATTCTGCAACTCTCCGTGAAAATGTCGTTTCTTTAGCCAGAAATATTGGTTATGTTCCACGGTCGAGAAGTTGCTCTAAAGCAAGAGTTTCTTTTTCTGTACAAAGTTCAATAGATAGTCCTTTTTTAACATTAAATTCTGGTTTAATATGTACAGGGGCAATTGAAAATAGTTCTTTTATTTTTTCCATACCAGACAATATAACCGTAACAAAAAATACTTCAACTGGAATTGCAGAATTTAATAATATTGAAATATGGCAAGGTACATTTTTAACGAAACAATTTACAGTAAACAATTCACTTGATCAAAAATTTAAATTAGATAATTCATTTATCGACACTTCATCTATTCGTGTTTATGTAAAAGGAATAAATGATAGTGGATTAGGAAAAGAATATAAAATAGTAGATGATATTGTTGATGTAGATTCAACTTCTGAAATATATCTAATTCAGGAAGTAAAAGATCAAAAATACGAATTATTATTTGGTGATGGAATTTTTGGTAAAAAATTAGAAAATAATTCAATAATAACAGTCACTTACATAGTTACTGATGGTAAAGAGGGAAATGGCGCTAAAGATTTTTCCTTTGCCGGAACTTTAAAATCTGCAGATAATAATATAGTCATTCCAAATAATACAATTACAGTCAATACCATTATTTCATCGCAGAATGGATCTGACATTGAAACTATAGATTCAATTCGTTACTTTGCTCCTCGGTTATATTCCTCTCAATATAGAGCAGTAACAGCAAAAGATTATGAAGCAATTATACAAAATAAAATATATCCACAAACAGAATCAATATCAGTAATTGGTGGAGAAGAATTAGATCCTCCACAATTTGGTACAGTTGTAATTAGCATTAAACCAAAAAATGGGACTTTTGTTTCTGATTTTGATAAGCAACAAATACTATTAAAATTGAAACAATACAGTATGTCCGGTATTAATCAAAAAATTGTAGATCTTAAAATCTTATATGTTGAAATAGATTCATATGTTTATTATAATAATTCTTTAGTATCAGATGTAAGTAATTTAAAAACTAAAGTTCAAAATAATTTAAATTCTTATTCTAAATCCGTTGATCTTGATAAATTTGGAGGTAGGTTTAAATATAGTCGTTTACTTCAAGTAATAGATAATACAGATACATCAATTACATCAAATATTACAAAGGTAAAAATTAGAAGAGATTTAAAGTGTTTGATAAATCAATCGTCACAATATGAACTTTGTTTTGGTAATAAATTTCATATCAAAGAAAGTGGATTAAATATTAAATCTACTGGATTTAAAATTTCTACAGAGTTAGATACTGTATATTTTACTGATATACCAAATTCTGACAAAAAAACTGGAATTCTTTCAATTGTAAAACCATCTACTATTCCTGATTCGAAACCAATTGTAATTGCAAAATCTGCAGGAACAATTGATTATGAAAAAGGAGAAATTAAAATTAATACAATTAATATAATTTCTACAGAATTGTCAAATGATATTATTGAAATACAAGCGTATCCAGAGTCAAATGATATAATAGGTTTAAAAGATTTATATTTGGTATTTGACCTATCGAAAAGTAAAATAAATATGATTAAAGATGTAATTTCATCTGGTGATGATATTTCTGGAGTGTTATTTTCTAAGGATTATTATAAATCAAGCTATTCAAATGGAGAATTAATGAGGTCATAATATGTCCGAGTACGGTTTAGAGACAAAAATTAAAATACAGCAAATTATTGAAAATCAGATTCCAGAATTTATACTAAGTGAAAGTCCAAAAGTTTCTGAATTTTTAAAGCAATATTATATTTCTCAGGAATATCAAGGTGGTTCAACTGATATTTCTGAAAATTTAGATCAATATTTAAAATTAGATAATTTAACTCCCGATATTGTTGTTGGAAAAACAAATTTATCTTCTGAAGTTTTAATTGAAGATACTAGTATTTTTGTCACTTCTACAAAAGGGTTTCCAAAAAATTGGGGTCTTTTGAAAATCGACGATGAAATTATTACATATAAAGAAAAGACTGAAAATTCTTTTTTAGAATGTGTTCGTGGATTTAGTGGTATTACAGATTTACATCAAGATCTCAACAAAGAAGAATTAGTATTTAACTCAACAAAAGCATCTTATCATGAATTACAGTCTGAAGTAATTAATTTAAGTGCATTATTTTTACAAGAATTTTATCAAAAAATAAAATATTCTTTAACACCAGGATTAGAAAATATTGATTTTACAGAAGAATTAAATGTAGGTAATTTTTTAAAGGAATCAAGATCATTATATAATTCTAAAGGAACAAATGAATCCTTTCGTATATTATTCAATGTTTTATATGGAATAACTCCAAAAATAATTGATCTTGAAAAGTTTTTATTTAAACCATCTGATGCTGAATATCAAAAAAATGAAGTAGTTATATCTGATGTGATATCCGGAAATCCTTTGTTTCTTAAAGGGCAGACAATTTTTAAATCTAATGACAGTACAACAACAGCTTCAATAACAAATGTTGAAATAATTAAAAGAGGTAATCAAAATTATTATAAATTATTTTTATTTCTTGGATATGATACTACGTCTCCAACAATAACTGGAAAATTTGATATTACACCATCTACAAAAATAGTTGATAAAGTTAATATAGGATCAAAAGTAATCACTGTAGATTCTACAATAGGATTTTCAGATAGTGGAAAATTATACTGTAAAGATAATAAAACAAAAATAACTTATGAAATTTCATATACACATAAAAGTATAAATCAATTTTATGGTTGCTATACAAATGATAGTTCTTTTATAGAAGTTGAATTATATCCTACAAGTCTTGTAAGAACGGATGATATTTATTATGGATATGAAAATGGTGATTTAAATAAAAAATGTGAGATTAGAATTACTGGAGTAATATCAGATATTCAAGTTGAAGAAAGTAATTATGAATTTTTAGAAGGGGAAGAATTATTTGTAAATGGACTGGGTGATATTATTAAAAATACAGAAACAAACCCAACAAAAAAGCAAATATTTGCAAATAGTTTAATTTACAACACTAGTACTAGATATCAAATAGAATCTTTTAGTGGATCTAAATTTAGAGTAGCAAGTCAAATTGATAAATCAACACTTAATGTTGGTGATAATATTGAATTTCTTGATAGAAATACTGAGATTGTTATTCCCGGACTTGAAAATGTTAGCGTTGTAACTATTAATAATAACATAGAGGTTGAAGTAAACGTACCTTTATCATCATTAATCCAAACAGAAACATATGATATTCGTAGAAAAATAAAAAAAGTTAATTCTTCAAATCTTTCACCAGAAATTGAATTTGGAAATAATACAGTAATTGGAGATGTTCAAAATTTATATTCAGAGAGTGATAATAATTTTTATATTGCCTCTAATTCACTTCCAACTTATGAAATAAAAGCAGAAATTTTTGATTATAAAATTGCAAATCTTTCTGGATATAATACTAATGATGATAATTATTCAATATTAGAATTTGATACTAATGTATCATTTGTAACAGGAGATAAAGTTTTTTATAGTTTTTCAGAATCTCCTATTCCCGGATTGAGAAATGTTGATTATTATGTTGAAGTATTAGAAAATAAAAAACAAATAAGATTATATTTTTCCAAAACATTTATTAGTTCTGATAGTGAAGGATATGCAAGATTTGGTTCTTCTGCAGGTATTCCACAAGGTATACATAGAATAACTTTAAGTTCCCAAAAGTCTAGAAAAATATCACCTCAAAAAATACTTAAAAAATTTAGATTTAATCCATTATCGTCTAAAAAATATAATTTAACTCTTCCAGGAACAACTGGAATTTTAATTAATGGTGTGGAAATATTAAATTATAAATCTGAAGATAAAATTTATTATGGACCTATTGATAAAATTAATATCATAAATGGAGGTAGTGATTATGATGTAATTTCACCACCATTTGTTGGATTTTCTTCAGGAACCGCAAGAATTCAACCAGTAATAATGGGAGAGGTTAAAAAGATATTTGTAGAACCTCAAGAATTTGACATTGATGTGAAAGTTGATGTAAAAATAATTGGGGGAAATGGTTCTGGTGCAATATTTTCACCAATTATTGTAAGAAATAGAAGAGAATTGCAATTTGATGCAAGAGAAATTGTTTTTGGTGGTGGAATTGATATTGATCAGGAAACAATTACATTTTCAATAGAACATAAATTAAAAGATGGAGATTCTTTAATTTATAATCGAAATAATAATCCAGAACTTGGAATTGGTACATATAAACAATCAAATTTAAATCAACAAAGAACATTAATTAATAAAGGAAGTTATTATGTAAAAGTAATTAATGAAAAAACAATTCAATTATATCAAAATATAAGTGACTATATTGCCGGAATAAACACTATTGGTATTACTACTGTTGGCAATTCTGGAATTCATAAGTTTGAGACTAAGATAAGAAATACAATTTCTGAAATAAAAGTCATAGATGGTGGTTCTGGATATACAAATAGAAAATTAATTGTTAAACCAACGGGCATTTCTACTTTTAATAACACAATTAATTTTCCAAATCATGGATTTAATACTGGAGAGTTGATTAATTACAATTTTGAAACAACTCAAATTGTAGGATTATCAACTTTTAATTCCTATTTTATATTGAAAGTTGATAATAATAGTTTTAGACTTTGCAATGCAGGTATTGGTGGAACTGATAAATCAAACTTTGAAAGAGAAAATTTTGCTAGATTATCGACAACTGGTGTTGGATATCAGTATTTTAGTTATCCAAATATTGAATTAGTTGTCAATTATTCATCTGTTGGGTTAGCATCGACATCTATTTCTGGTCAAATTATTGCAACTCCTCAAATAAAAGGAAAGATTATAGATGCTTATCTGTATGAAGTTGGAAATGATTATGGATCTACAACTTTAAATTATCAGAAGAAACCAGTTATAAAAGTAAAAACTGGATCTAGTGCTCAATTTAAACCTATAATATCTGATGGTAGAATAATTGATATTAAAGTTCAGTTTAGTGGTATTGATTATTATTCAACTCCAGAAATAAAAATTATTGGAGATGGAACTGGAGCAACAGCAAGAGCTGTAATTGTAAATCAAAAAGTTGTAGATGTTATTATAATAAATTCCGGGAGAAATTATACACTAGAAAATACTTCAATTATTGCAGTACCATCTGGATCTGGGGCAATTTTTGATCCACAAATTCGCACATTAACCATTAATAATTCATATCGTTACGGTGTTGAGAAAAATTTTTTAAATCCATATAGAGAACCTGCAGGAGAAGTTTTAATTGATGGTGATTATAATCTCAAATATCAGATATGTGGATATAATCAATTTGTAAAAGATTATTTTGAAGATCAATCTGTTATTTTAACTCATTCTCCAATCATTGGTTTTGCTTATGATGGAAATCCTATATATGGTCCATATGGATATATTGACCCATCAGACCCGACATCTGGAATAAAATTGATGGAGTCTGGATATGAAAAAATTGGAGCATTGAATAGACCATCAAATTTTCCACTAGGATTTTTTGTTGATGATTATAAATTTAATGGAAATGGAGATTTAGATATTTACAATGGAAGATATTGTAAAACTCCAGAATTTCCAAATGGAATTTATGCATATTTTGCAACAGTTTCTAACTCAATTTCAAATAATCCATTAGGTCAATTTGTAGGAATATTTCCATATTTTATTGGAAATTATTATCGTTCAGATTTTATTGAAGATAATTTAAATATTGATCAAAATAATTTTGATTTTAATACATCTAAATTATTGAGAAACACTTTTCCTTATAAAATTTCAGAAAAAAATGCAGATAATGACTTTATTGTTGAATCAAATGAAATTATAAATCAAAAAGTAATAATTGAATCTGTGACAACAGGAAGTGTAGATGGTTTTGATATTCTAGACCCTGGAGTAAATTATAAGGTAAATGATAGATTGAATTTTACAAATGTTGATCAATATGGATCAGGATTGCAATGTAAAGTTTCAGAAATAACAGGAAAAACTATATCAAATATACAAACAGAAGTTAAAAATTATGATAATTCAATAATTGAATGGAATAATAATAAATTAAAAGTTACTATTAATCCAAGCCATATCTTTAGTGATGGAGATTATGTTACAATATCTAATTTACCGGATTCTTTATCAAATTTAAATGGATATTATAGTATTGGTGTTACAACTTATACAACAAAAATTTCAAAAAATATTCCAACAATAATATCAGGTATAGTAACCGATATTAATGTTATTGATATTCCAGAAAATATTTCTATTGGAAGTAGTGTAGTAATTGATAGTGAAAAATTTAAGATATTAAATATTTTTAAATTACCAAAAGTACTAAGAGTTCTGAATTCAACTGGATCTGCACATAGTATTGGATCTACAGTTCAATTTTTACCTGATAGTTTTGAAGTACAGAAAACTGTAGAATTTTTTGATTCTCAAGTAAATAATTTAATATATTTTAACCCGAGCGTTTCATTGGGAATTGGAACAACTCCAGGAAGTGGTGCTCTCAATGAATTTAAGATTGGAGACACATACTATAAAGAGTTTATTCCAACTCAAAGCATTTATATACCCAATCATCCATTCAAAACAAATCAAAAGGTAATTTTTAGAAAACCAAGTGGTTTTTCAGCAATATCTGTTGCTAATACGCCGATTAGTCCTTCATTTAATATACTAAATGAAAGTTTTCAAGAATTATATGTAATAAACAAATCAAAAGATTTTATTGGAATTGTGACAAATGCTGGATTAACATCCACTTCTAATGGTTTATTTTTCATTTCTGCAGGACCATCAGTAAATAGTAACTTATATTCTATAGAAAGTAATTTTAATCAAGTTAATGGTAATATCACAAGAATTAATTCTAAGATTACTGTAGAAACTCCACATAAATTAAATAAGAATGATCAAATTAAGTTAAACATAAGACCAAATTTTTCTGTTGGAATTGGTACAACAAATGAAGTTAAAATTAAGTATAACAATTCAACAAAATCATTATTAGTTGATTATTTAAATTTTAAATCATCTGGTATTGATGCATCTACAAATACAATTGGCATAAGTTCACACAATTTAAATACAGGAGATAAAATATTTTATACTCCAAATATTTCACCAACTGTTTCAGCAGGAATTAACACAGGAGAATATTATGTTTATAAAATTGACAATAATCAAATAAAATTCTGCTCTACTAAAAAAGATACATTATCAATACCACCAAAAAGTATTAGCATTAACAATAAAGGATCTTTTAATTATAGATGGTTTAGATATTCTATTCCTCCAATTAATCCAATTAATCCAACTTCAAAAAATAGTTTTGATTCTCTCTTTGGTGGATCATTTGGAGTTTTTCAGGGATCTGGTATTGAAGAAGGAATTGGAATAGGGTGGACTAGTAATACACCGTCTTACATTGGTGTTAGTACCGGTTTTGCTTGGGAAGCAACTGGATATTTAATTATTACAGAACCAGGTGAATATGTTTTTAATACAAGAAGTGATGATGGCAATGAATTGCAAATTGATGGAATAATAGTAACTTCAGCATATCTTGAAAGGACATTTCCAGGTGTAAATGACCTTTCAGTAATTTCGAATCCACCAGCTGGTGAGATATCTAATCCTATCAATCTTAAAATTGGATTACATACCTTCCAATATAGAATGCAGCAAGGTCTTGGTACATCTGCAGCGCAAGTAAATTGGAAGAAGCCAGGATCTACTGTTTTTGAGCAAATACCTGCCTCTAATTTCACAGCACTACCAACTATATTAGACCAAAATAATATTAGTTTAATAAATCCAGAGATTAAAGTAATTAAAAATAATGATTTAATATTTAATTTGACGGATAGTTCATTAGTTGGATATGATTTTAAGATTTTTTATGATGATTCTTTTAGTGAAGAATTTATTTCAGATGGTTTAACTTCTAGTTTTATAGTTTCTAAAACAGGAGGAAACCCTGGAATAGGCACTCAAAGTAAACTTACAATTAAATATTCAGATTATTTGCCAGAAAAACTTTATTATTCAATTGAAAATGAAAATGGAATACTAAATTCAGATATAGATGTATTGAATTATTCATCTATATCATATAAAAATAGTATTTACAATCAAAATTATAATGTTTATAATTTAAGTCAAAATCAATTTAATATTACATTAAAGGAAATACCTGAGCAATTGGAGTATACTAAAAATAATTGCGATGTAATTGAATACTCTACCACATCTCAAAATTCTGATGGTGGAATAAAAAATATAAAAATTATAAGTAAGGGTTCTAATTATAAAAAACTTCCAAAATTCAGTGGATCAAATTCTTTAAATGGTGAAGGTGCTTTTATATTACCAAAATCAAATGATTCCGGAAGAATTAAATCAGTAAGAATTGTAAATGAAGGTTTTGATTATTCTTTTGATAGAACATTAAAGCCATTTGCCTTGATACCAATTCTTTCATCGACAAAATGTACAAATACAATTGATAAGATTGAAACAATTAATCCTGGAAAAAATTATCAAAGTGAACCAAATATTATAATTATAAATTCTCAAACCGGAGATATTATTAATTCTGGATTTTTAAAGGCAGAATTAACAGGATCTTCTGTTTCTAGTATAAAAATAGTTGTAGAACCTAAAGGATTGCCAACAGTCCCAGTTCAAATAAAAACAATTAATAATAGTAATGGAATTACTATTACAAGAGTTGATTATTCACCTGGATCTGGAATTGTAACCTGCACTTTAACAACACCATTAAGTGGATTTTCTACAAGTCCATTTAAAATTGGAGATAAAGTATTTGTTGAGGGGATACAAAAAATAGGAACTAATGGTGATGGATTTAATTCATCAGATTATGGATATCAATTTTTCAATGTTGATAATTACATACAAACTTCTCCGGGAGACCCAGTAAAAGTTGTTTATAATATTTCCGGTTTAACTACAAATCCAGGAACTGCCAATCCTATTCAGGAATCTTATGCAACTATTGTAAATTCTAAAGATTATCCAGAATTTAAAGTTACTCAAAAGTTTTCACCATTCTTTAATGGTGAAAAGTTGAGTGTAAATAAAGGATTTGGATTTGTAGAGACCGATTTAAGAATAACAAAAAATGATGAAAACTTTGTGAGAATTATTGGTAATTATGAAATTTATAATGATAATATTATTAAAGGTGAGGATTCTCTAAGTGAAGCAACATTGTCTAATATTATAAAAAATAATGCGACATTTACTACGAAATATTCTAGTGTAAGGTCTTTTGGTTGGTTTAAAGACAACGGAAAATTGAATGATGATCAGCAATTAATTCCCGATAATGATTATTATCAAAATTTATCATATACGATTAAAAGTCCAAAAGAGTGGGAAGAAATATCAACAAATGTAAATAATATTTTACATACTTCCGGACTAAAAAACTTTGCTGATACCCAAATTGAAAATAGTATTATTGTTGGGATTGCTACATCTATAGGAAAAGGTAGTGAAACTACATTGATTAATAATTTTATTTTAGAAAATAGAGTTGATACTATTAATAATCTTGATATTGTAAAAGATACTAATGTAAATTCCAATAGATCAAAATTCTTAAAATTCAAAAACATTAAATTATCTAATTACACTACAGCAAAGACTAATAGAGTTTTAGAAATTGATGATATTAGCTCTAAATTTTCAAGTTCTGGAATTTCTGAATCAACATTTTCAAATTTATATCAATTAAACCCTCAAATTGGATATAATAACTTATTAATCCAAGTTAAAGATTTTAATTCTAAACAAATTCAATTTACCGAATTAATTACAATCATTAATAATAATGATATTATTACCTTGCAAAAAGGATCAATTTCCAATTTAGAAGAATCCATTGGAGAATTCTATGGATATTTTGATGAATTAGATCAAAATTACTACCTCAAATTTGAACCAAATGATAAACTAAACAATGATTATAAAGTTAAGATTTTAAATACTGAATTTGCAAATAAGAATATATCAAACAATTCATATTCAATTGGATTTACAACATTTATTGCAAGTAATGTAAATGTTGATCCATTTAATTCTGTTGAAATTTTATCGATAGATTCATCTGTTTACAATTCTTTTTACTTAAATGTTCAATTAATAGGAAATAATTCTATTGATAATAATTATGTTGAGATGTACTTATATCATGATGGTACTAATGTATATGTTAGTGATTATTATTTCGATGAAACAAATGGACCTTCATCAGATTTTCTTGGCAATTTTGATTATTTAATTGAATCTGGATTAATAAAAGTAAAATTTTATAATAATGAAATTTATAAAATTTTATTGAGATCTAAAGTAGTTGGAATTGGAACTTCTACACTTGGAAATGGTAGTTATAGGTTCAAAAAAACTACACAGATTGCGGGAACAGAAAGAACAGTATATTATGAAAGCCGTTATACTAAAAATAGTGGTATATCAACTATTTTTTCATTAAATAAAAATGATTTTAGTTCTATTAAATCATACATTAAGGTTGGGTATGGAAATACAACTGCTCTTCATCAAATACTAACATCTCACGATAATCAAGACTCATTTACGGTACAATATCCATTTTTATCAATTGGAAGCACTAGCGAATCCACTAGTGGACTAGGAACATTTTCTGGAGAATTAAATGGTAATGATTTTATTATTAAATTTTACCCAGATCAAAATGTAGTTAATAAAAACGTTGAAATATTTACATACAATCAATGTTTCTATTCAGATATAGATTTAATTAATACTCCAAATACATTAAATTACTCACCCATAAGAGAAAGTATAATAGCGACAGAATATTATGGTCTTAATTCAAATAATTTAGATACTTCTTCATTCCCATTAACATATAATGGAATTTCAATATTTAATAAAACATTTGACCCCTCAGATGCGGCAATATTAGATATTCAAACCGGAGTATTTACAATTCCAGATCACTTTTTTAATACTGGAGAAGAATTAATCTATACACCTAAATCAACTTTTATTGGTGTAGCAGCAACTTCTATTGGTATTGGAGTAACTTTATTACCATCAAAAATTTATGCAATTAAAAATAATAATAACCAAATACGTGTTGCTTTTAGCAGGCAAGATGCGTTAAATGGTATAGGAATAACTTTTACAGATAGAGGAGGTGGAAATGCACACCAATTTGAAATGGCACTTAAGAGTGAAAAATCAATAATTTCAGTCAATGATATAATTCAATATCCAATTTCTTTTACAAATACAAAGTATAATATACAATCAAATATAGACTCTACCATTAAAAATATTTCTTTAACTGGAATTTCTTCAATATTTCCTAACGATTTGTTAAAAATAGAAAATGAATATGTAAGAGTTGTAAATATTGGATTATCAACTGTTGTTTCTGGTCCAATTTCTGCCGGTGGAACAATACCAACCATTGAAGTTGAAAGAGGTTTTGTTGGATCTTCTGCAACATCACATATAGGTTTCACAACTGCAAGTGTTTGTAGAGGATCTTATAATATTGTAGGAAGTCGAATATTTTTCACAGATTCCCCAACTGGAATAGTAGCGCCTAATTTATATGGTCTTCCTAAAGAAAAATCATCATTTAATGGTAAAGTTTTCTTAAGAAGGGATTACACAACAAATAATATATACGATAATATATCAGATAAATTTACAGGTATTGGAAATACTTATGTAATTACAAAGAATGGTTCTAATATTGTGGGTATAGGAACTTCTGGTGAAAATGGAATTCTTGTAATTAATGGTATTTTTCAAACACCAACAACATTAAACAATTCAAATAACAATTACTCAATAGTAGAAAGTGGTGGAAAAACAGAAATAGTTTTCAGTGGAATAAAAGATCCATTTAATGATAATCAAATTATTTCTAACTATGATATTAATCAAAATAAATTACCAAGAGGAGGACTGATTGTTTCACTAGGTTCTACATCTGGATTGGGATATGCACCTCTTGTCGGAGCATCTGCAACTGCAATTATTAATGGTTCCGGAAGTATTATAGGAATTGCTGTTTCTAATTTTGGATCTGGATATCGCTACCCAGTTTCTATTGGAATTACTGATATTAGTTCTCCAACTTCAAGTGCTAATATAATTGCTACAGTTGGTGCTGGTGGGACATTATCATTTAATATTCAAAATGGAGGAATTGGTTATACAAAACCAACATTACAAATACCTTCACCAAATTATGAAAATCTTGAGGTAATTGGTGTATCTAGAATTGGAATAGGTTCTACAACAATAACAGGAACTGGATTGAAATTAAATCTTGATGTTGGACCTTCAAGCTCAGTAGGAATAGGATCGACTTTATTCTCAGTGAATTCATTTAAGATAACAAGACCTGGATATGGATTTAGAATTGGTGATGTTATAAAGGCGGTTGGATTAGTTACAGCAAAAGGTTTTTCTAATCCATTAGAAGAATTCCAATTAACAGTTATTGATGTATTTAATGATTCTTTTGCAATGTGGCAATTTGGTGAAATGAATTACATAGATTCTATAAAAACATTGCAAAATGGAATTAGAACAAGATTTCCATTATATTATAATGGTCAATTATTAAGTTTTGAAAAAGATAATAGTCCAGATTCTCAGTTGATTGATTTTGATTCTCTTCTCTTAGTTTTTGTGAACGGAATTGTTCAGACACCAAAAGTATCATATCAATTTGATGGTGGGACTTCATTTACATTCACAGAAGCTCCAAAACAAGAGGATGATATATCAATTTTCTTTTATCTTGGAACTAGGAACCAAGATAGTGAAATAGTTGATAATATAACTCCAATATTAGAAATTGGCGACTCTGTTCAAGTTTATAGCAATAATGACAATATAGAAAACACAATTACTCAAGATCCAAGATCAGTTCAAGTTATTAGTGGTTCTGATACTATAGAAACTAATTTATATGGAGATCAAGGAATTGACGATGAGAATTTTAAACCCTTATATTGGACTAAAAAGAAGAGAGATTCAATTATAAATGGTGATATTATACCAAAAACAAGAAATTCATTAATTTCTCAAGTATATCCAACGGCAAAAATTATAAGTAATTTAACAAATTCTCTATCTGCAACTGAAGTATTTGTAGATAATGCAAAATTATTTAATTCAGATATTAGTGTTGGTGATAAATTTGATTGTTTAATTATACCTGATAGTAATGATCCAATTTCTGGTATTGTTACTGCAACCGTTTCTGCTGCAGGAACAATACAATCATTAAATATTATTAATTCTGGATTTGGATATACTGGAACTTCAGTAATTGCAAAATTCTCTGCACCACCAACAAGTAACGGAATTACTGCTTCTGCAAGCATAAGTGTGTCTTCTGGAATATTAACTACTCCAATAGTAATAACTAATCCTGGATCAGGATATACATCAACAAATCCTCCACAAGTTATTATTCCTTTACCAGATTTAAATTATGAATTAATTAAGAATGTAACAACAACAAATTTTAATGGATCTGTTGTTGGAATTGCGTCAACTACTGGCATAGGAACGACAAAAGCAATTAGATTTACATTAGATCCAATACAAGCAATCAATCTTCAAGTTGGATATCCAATTTATATTTTCGATACTCGAGTTGGAAATGGTGTAACCTCAATAATTAGCAACATTTCTAATAAAGTTGGAATTGGAACAACTTTCTTGGATAATATTTATTATATAAATGCAATAAATACAACTACAGGAATTATAACTTGTAATGTATCATTTGATACTACAATAGTTGGAATTAATACAACTGGAACCATAAAATATCCTGTAGGAAGATTTTCTTGCTCTCGTTTGTCTGGATTTACAAGATCTTCAAACCCAATTTCTATAGGAGTAAGTGGAAATATAGTTAATTCTGGACTAACTACATTTCCAACTATTCAAAGAAGAAACTATGGTCTTAGACAAACTGGATCCCTTAAAGAAAATTAAAAATAATACCATAAATAGTAAAAAAAGATAGTATATGCCAGCATTAGTAACAGATCAATTTAGAATATTGAGCGCAAATAATTTCATTGATTCCGTTAGTAATGAGTCAAATTCATATTATGTATTTTTAGGAAATCCAAAACCAACTTCTGGATTTGGCGGATCTTCAAGTTGGAATACAAATACCCCAAATCCAATTGACAATTATGATTATTTAAGTAATTATAGGGATAATATTCTTTTTGGTAGAAAAATAAAAAAATCAAATGTTAAAAGGGTTATAAGAAGAATTGATTGGGTGAGAGATACTGCATATGAAATGTATAGAAATGATTATAGCATTACTAATCGAACACCATTATCTGATAGGAGTAGATTATATGATTCAAATTACTATGTGATCAATTCTGAATATAAAGTTTATATTTGTATAGATAATGGATCTTCAGGAATAAATCTTAATGGAAATAGATCTTTAGATGAACCAAATTTTACTGATCTTGAACCATCAAAGGCAGGTGAAAGTGGAGATGGGTATATTTGGAAATATCTTTTTACAGTTTCTCCAAGTGACATTGTAAAATTTGATTCTACTGAATATATTACTGTCCCAAATGATTGGGAAACAACAACAGACCCACAAATTGTTGCTGTAAGAGAAAATGGAGATTCTACAGTAAATAATAATCAAATTAAAAAAGTTTATATAAAAAATGGTGGATTAAGTTATAATTCTGGTGAGGTTGATATTCTTGGTGATGGTACTGGAGGAAGAGTTTTTATAGAAGTTAATAGTAGTGGTTCTATTATTTCGGCAACAGTAACTTCTGGTGGTAAAGGATATACTTATGGAATTGTTGATTTGGGTAGTTTAAGAGGAGTACAAATATCAAATCCCGCAGAATTAGTACCAATTATTCCCCCATCAAAGGGACATGGATATGATATTTACAAAGAATTAGGGACAGATAAAGTATTAGTTTATGCTAGATTTGATGATTCGACAAAAGATTTCCCAATTGATACTCAATTTTCTCAAATAGGAATTATTAAAGATTTAACAAAATATACATCAAGTGAATTATATACAAATGATGCATTTTCTGCATTATTTGCAATTAAGCTTTCTTCAGTCTCAGATCCAAATGTTCTACCTATAGTGGGTGAAGTAGTCAAACAAGGATCTGCAAGAGCATATGTAGCATCATATGATCCTGATACTAAAGTACTAAAATGTTATAAAAATAGATCTCTAAATTATAATCCAACATTTTCAAATCAAATTGATTATACTAATGTTTCCATCGAAGGAAATGCAAATATTAATTTTAGTTCTTCTGGGGGTTCCATTACTTGTCTTAATAGTGGGTTTTCCGGATCTATTGATTCAACATTTACACAAAGTTCTGTGACTGTGGGAAGTAAAATTATTTCACTGGATACTCAATTTACAAACGGTCTTGCAAATTCAGAGATAAATAAAAAGACGGGAGATATAATTTATATTGATAATAGACCCGTAGTAACTAGGAATTCAAGACAAAAAGAAGACGTTAAAATTATCCTGGAATTTTAGAACAAATGGCACAAAAAACTAATCTTAATGTAAGTCCTTATTTTGATGATTATAATTCTAATGATAATTATTATAAGGTCTTATTTAGTCCAGGAAAACCAGTTCAGGCTAGGGAATTAAATAATTTACAATCAATATTACAGAACCAAATAGAATCATTTGGTAGTCATATTTTTAAAGAAGGTTCTGTAGTTATTCCTGGGAATTTAATTTATGATTCTCAATTTTATGCCTTAAAATTAAATCCTACAAATTTTGGTATTGATATCTCTACATATATCAATAATTTTATTGGGAAAAAAATAATTGGAGATCAGTCTGGAATAAGTGCAGTAGTTCAGTATATAGTACTTCCCGATGGTAATGAAGTTGATTATATTACTCTTTATGTAAAATATATTGATTCTGATAATAACTTTGTATTTAATCAATTTACTGATGGTGAATCTTTATATTGTAATGAAAATATTACATACGGGAATACAACAATTGTTGAGGGTGAAATATTTGCTACAGCAATAGACTTAAATGCAACTTCAATTGGATCAGCAGCTTCTATTGGTGATGGTGTTTATTTTGTGAGAGGTGCATTTGTAAAGGTAAATCAAGAAACAATTATTCTAGATTATTATACAAATACTCCCTCATATAGAATTGGATTGAAAGTTGATGAGCAAATTATAACTTCAAAAGAAGATTCTTCTTTATATGATAATGCTAAAGGATTTAATAATTTTGCAGCACCAGGAGCAGATAGATTTAAAATTTCCTTATCATTAACAAAGAAAGATTTAACAGATATTGATGATACAAACTTTATAGAATTACTTAGAGTAGATGCAGGAAAAATTAAAAAGGTACAATCAAAAACTGATTACAATTTAATTAAAGATTATATAGCTCAAAGAACATATGATGAGTCTGGAGATTATGTAACTAGTTCATTTGGAATATCAGTTAATGAATCATTAAACAATAGACTGGGAAATAATGGTTTATTCTTTGACAATGAGAGAACAGAGCAAAATAATACTCCAAGCGATGAATTATTATGCATTAAGATATCTCCAGGTAAAGCTTATGTGAGGGGATATGATGTAGAAAAATCAACATCTACTATTATAGATGTTGAAAAAACAAGAGAAACTGAAACCGTTGAAAAGGTAAGTGTTCCATTTGAAATGGGAAACTTATTACGTGTAAATAATGTTCTTGGAACTCCAGTTTTAAAAACAAATATAAATTTACAAAATAAAAGAATTGGATCAACATCTATTAGTGTAATTGGAAAAGCAAAAGTTTATAATTTTAAACTTACAGATTCTGCATATAATAATAATTCAACAAATTGGGACTTACATCTTTTTGATATACAAACATATACAGTTTTAACATCAAATCAAGCATTAAGTAATACTGAATTACCAAAATCATCGTTTGTTAAAGGTAAAAGTAGTGGAGCAAGTGGATATGCTGTTAATGCTGGGGGAGATTCAACTACAATAACTTTAAGTCAAACTTCAGGGTCTTTCATAAAAGGAGAGCAATTATTAATTAATGGAGTTGAAATAGACTCAAGAACAATACAAAATATTACAGTATATTCAACAGAAGATATTAAATCTGTAAACCAATCAACTAATTTTTCGGCAGATTCTGTCCTTGAGTTTAGAACACCATACGGATTTAATGGTACTGATCAAATTACAATTACAGATGCTGGAATTACTACATCTCCAGGAAGGTTATTTAGTAGTCTAAAACCAGGAAATATTATTCGTTATGTAAAGGAAGATGCCACTTTACCTACTTATAATATTGTTGATAGTATTGATTCAGATGGTCTATCTGCAACTCTTGAAATAGTACCAGATGTATCAAATGTCAATGACGGTACAAAACCTTTAGCAACAATTAAAACATTGTTTTCAGTTGGATATCCAATAATACAAAACGAAGAAAAAGCATATCTTTATACAAAATTACCAAATCAAAATATATCTTCTGTTGATTTATCATATTCTTCTCTAGTTGTAAGTTCACAGACAACTAATGCTAGTAGTGATAATTCTGGTGTAATTACACTTAATTTAAGTAATTTTGGTGTCGATTCAAATTTATATTCATTCATGCCTTTTGATGAAGAAAGATATTCTGTAATTTACAATAATGGTACAGTATATAATTTAACTTCAGATAAGTTTTCATTAAGTTTAAATTCTAAGCAGATCAATATATATGGACTGGATCCAAATGAGACAAATATTAGAGTAAATGCAACTTTAATCAAGTCCAATATACAAAGTAAAAATAAAGTTTTTAATAGAAGTAAAGTTTTAAAAGTTGGTTTATCAAAATATCCACAATCTGGTTCTAATATTAATACAACAATTAATGATGGATTAACATATAATAGTTTTTATGGATTAAGAATTCAAGATGAGGAAATATCACTAAATGTACCTGATGCATATCAATTGGTAAAAGTATATGAATCATTAGATAAAGACTATCCTGTTTTAGATCAATTAAATTTTAGTGCGGTTGCTAATATTCAAACAAATGCAATAATTGGTGAAAAAATTATAGGATTAAAAAGTAATTCTGTTGCAAGAGTAGTTGCAAATACTGTAGGGTCTCCGAATAATTTAGATATTGTTTATTTAAACGCAAATAAATTTATAATTGGTGAAGAAGTAAAATTTGAGGAGTCAAACATACAAACACAATTAATTTCCACAATTGATGGTAAGTACAAAGATATTACGAATAATTATATTTTAGATAAAGGGCAAAAAGATCAGTATTATGATTATTCAAGAATAGTAAGAAATACTAGTCAAACTGAACCATCTAGAAAATTGAGTATTATTTTTGATTATTATACAGTTCCATCTAATGATACAGGTGATGTTTTTACTGTTTTAAGTTACAGTAGAGAGAGATTCAAAAGTGACATACCAAATATTGGATTGCAATTGGTAAGAGCATCTGATACTCTAGATTTTAGACCAAGAGTATCAGAGTTTATAACAACCACATCATCACCATTTGATTTTGATTCAAGAAATTTTGGCACTGATCCAAAAGTAATACTTTCTCCTAATGAAAATTGTTTAATTGGATATAGTTATTATTTGCCAAGAATTGATAAAATATATCTTGATAAATTAGGAAATTTTGTGGTAGAAAAGGGTGTTTCATCTATTCAACCAAAAGCACCAATAAAAAATGATGAGGTGATGGAATTAGCAACCATATTTCTTCCAGCATATCTTTATAATTCTAGAGATGCATTATTATCTCTCATTGATAATAGAAGATATACTATGAGAGATATTGGAAAAATAGAAAATAGAGTTGAAAATTTAGAAAGAGTTACTTCTTTGTCATTATTAGAGGTAAACACTCAAACTTTACAGATTCAAGATGCTCAAGGATTTAACCGATTTAGAACGGGGATATTCGTTGATGATTTTAAGAATACAAATCTAATTAATTTAAATCTATCTTCTATTGAGATAGATCAGACAAAAAATGAACTAATTCCACCAATTTCAAAAAATACTCTTAAAAATCAATTAATTGCATCACAAGAAATATCTGACGAAAATTTAGATTATTCTACTAATTTTCCATTGTTAGATGAAAATGTTCAGAAAACTGGAAATATAGTTACATTAAAATATGAAGAAATAGAATGGATTAAGCAACCATTGGCAACAAAAGTTGAAAATGTAAATCCATTTCATGTTGTTGAATATAATGGTATTGTAAGATTAAATCCAAATAGTGATAGTTGGGTTAGAACTATAACATTACCTGACAATATAATAACTAATACAAATTTAGTCACAATTCAAAATACTGTTATTAATAATGAAAATGTTACCATTGACAGAAGAACCACACCTGCACTTCCTGTTTTTAGATTTAGACTACCACCTGCATGGTTATTATTATTCGATCGTATTAATCGTAATACATTTAATACTCAAACTACCACTGATGTTAGTTCTGTAGTCACTGGAGTAACTGAAAGTTTTTCACAAAATGTTACAGAAACATCTCAAAATAACTTAGTTAGAACTACAGCAGATGAATTTATAAGATCTAGAAATACTGAATATTCAGTTAGTGGTTTAAAACCATTTACTAGATACTATCAATTTTTTGATGGAAACAGTTCTGTTGATTTTGTTCCAAAATTAATTGAAATAGCAACAGATTCTACATTACAAAATTATGGCGCATCTAAAAATTTTATTATTGGTGAAAAAGTAACTGGTTATTTTAATGGAAAAGAAATAATTAATTTTAGATTAGCAAAACCAAATCATAAATTTGGAAAATTTGATCAACCATCTTTTTATTTTAATACAAATCCATATTTTAAATCAGAAAATCTTCCAGAAGATTATAGTGCATCATCAAAGGTCTTAAACATTGATACTTCTTCCCTTTCAGAAGAAGCTCAAGGATTATATTCAGGATATCTTCAAGTTGGAACACAATTAATAGGTGAAAGGAGTGGCGCTGTTGCTTATGTGAAAGATTTGAGATTAATTTCAGATAATTATGGAGATCTAATAGGGACATTCTTTATTAGAAATCCATATACAACACCTGCCCCACCAGTTAGAATTACAACTGGAAATAAAACATTCGTACTGTCATCTAGTCCAACAAATCAAACACCAATTTCTGGTTCTAAGTTAATATCAAAAGCACAAGCAAATTACAACTCTCAAGGAACTCTAGAATTTTATCAAACTACTGTTAATAGAAATATATCAGTAACAAGAACAGAAACTAGTTTTATAACAAGAACAACAACAAGAACTTTAACTACTGTAAGAAGAGACCCTCTAGCTCAATCATTTACTGTTGGTGAAAATATTCAATCCCCAGGTCTAGATAATGTGAATAATGATTCTAATGGAGCATTTTTAAGTGGAGTAGATGTATTTTTTGCCAATAAAGATTCTGGAAATATTCCAGTTACTTTAGAAATTCGCACAATGGAATTGGGAACTCCAACATTGTCAGTAATTGGAAATCCGGTCACATTGAGACCTGAACAAGTAAACGTATCTAGTGATGCTTCTATACCAACAAGATTTACATTTGATTATCCTTTATATTTACCACCAGGAAGAGAATATGCAATTACTCTTCTTGCTCCGGAAAGTGTTGAATATGAAGTTTGGATTGCGGAAATGGGTGAGAAAACTGTCGGAACTTCATCTTTACCAGATGCGGAAAGTGTTAGATATACTAGACAATTTGCAATTGGAAGTTTATTTAAATCCCAAAATGGATCAATATGGAGTCCAAATCAATATCAAGATCTTAAATTTATCTTATATAAGTGTAATTTTACTTCCAATAAAGGAACAGTATTTTTCAATAATCCTTCATTAGATGTTAGTAATGGATTTGTTAAAAATTTAATATCAAATCCAATTACAACATATCCTAGAAAACTTAAAATTGAAACTCAAGAAATAACAGATTCTTCCCTATTAACAGTATTTACAAAAGGAAGAAAAATTGGAGTTTCAGACAAATCATATGTCTATGGATATATTGAAAAAACTGGAAGTTCAGTTAGTTCAGATGTAAATAATTTATCTATAACAAATGCTGGTTCTAATTATGTAAATTCTTTTGCAGTATCTACTTATAATATTTCCGGAAATGGTTCTGGATTGACATTTGATATTTCTACAACTAATGGGTCAATTAGTGGAGTTACTTTGGTGGATGCTGGTAAGGGATATTCTGTTGGAGATGTTGTCGGAATAGTAACATCTTCTGCAGGAGATGTTGGCAGTGGTGCAATAATAACAATATCAAAAGTAGTAAATTCAATTAACACATTATATCTATCTAATGTTCAAGGAGAATCATTTTCAACTACACCAACATCACAATTAACATATTATAACTCTAATGGATCTATCGTTTCTCTTGCTTCAACTACAGTTACATCATCAACAACAATAGGTGGAATATATGATGGAAATAAAATAAAAGTTATTCATGGAAATCATGGGATGTATGCAAATAATAATAAATTATTAATATCTGGGATTAAATCAAATCTTCCAACAACAAGTTTGACCTCACCTTTAGTAGTAACAGAAAGTTCAACAATAAGTATTGCCGATACTTCTAATTTTAGCACTTTTGAAGGAATACCTGTGGATTCAAATAATCCAGGATTTATCAAAGTTAATAATGAAATTATTAAATATACATCAGTAAGTCCAGGATTATTAAGTAATTTAGAAAGAGGAAAGGATAATACAACTATTATCGATCATCCTATAAATTCTCCTGTTCAAAAATATGAATTGAATGGCATTTCTCTGTTAAGAATAAATCGTCAACATGATATTGATGATAATAATATTGATTTGGATGGATATTTTATTTCTATAGATAGGAGTGCTGCTAATAATACTAATAATACTCCAATTACTGATAGAAGTAATGATAGAGACATATCTCAACCAGTTCTTGGACAAACTCCATTTTTATCTTTTAATAGTGAATCAACTGTAGGGGGAGATGATATTTATGCAACTGAGAACATTTGCTTTACTAAATTAATACCTTCTTATGAAACTATATCACCTGGTTCAGCAACAGAAATAAGCGCACAGATAAGAACAGTGTCTGGCACTAGTGCCAGTGGAAGTGAAACTTCATTCAATGATTTAGGATATGAACCAGTTCAATTAAATAGAATTAATAATCTTTCGTCAACTAGATTAATTTGTTCTAAAATAAATGAAAATACATATTTGACATCATTACCAAGAAGAAAATCATTTACTACTGCTTTAACATTCTCAACATCTGATAATAATTTATCACCATTTGTTTTTATTGATACTTGTTTTACTGAATATCAATTTGCAAGATTAAATAGTCCAATTAAAAATTATGTGGATGATAATAGAGTTAATTCTATTTTTAATGATCCACATGCAATGATTTATGTATCAAATACTGTAAGATTATCACAACCTTCAACATCACTTAAAGTAATAGTTTCTGCATATCGTCATTCTTCTGCAGATTTTAGGGTTTTATATAATTTAATTAGACCAGATTCAAGCGAAGTTCAACAATCATTTGAATTATTTCCAGGTTATGATAATTTAACGACGGATAAAAATCAAGATGGTTTCTTAGATGTTATTGATTCATCTAAAAACAGCGGTTTACCAGATGTTTTTGTTACACCAAGTCTTAATGGTGAATTTTTAGAATATGAATTTACTGCATCAAATCTTGGATTATTTACTGGATATACAATTAAAATAGTTGCATCTGGAACAAATCAAGCGTATTATCCTCGTTTTGCAGATTTAAGGAGTATAGCAATCAGATGATACCAGTAAAAGGACATCCACATCTATATAGAGATGAATATTCTGGAGCAATAATAAATTGTGATTTTAATGCTTACAATCAGTATGTAAGTTCGTTGGAAAATAGAACAAATCAAAAAAGAGAAATTGAAGATTTAAAAAAAGAAGTTAGTGAAATTAAAAATTTATTAAAGGAATTAATCAATGAACATAAACGAAATTAAATTAGAAACCATCGATAAAATGTTTGAATATGAAAAACATAGTAGATTAATTGATGACTTAAAAGATGATGAATTAAAAGAATTCGCTAAGTTATATTGTAAGTTATATTTAAAGCAGCAGGAGGTTATTAATCAATTATCTTCAATGGATATATTTAAAATATAAATAGAATAAATTAGGTATTTTGTTGTAAATGGCAGCAGTATATGTCAGCAACATAGTAATAAATAGTGGATCTGATTTTAGTCAGGTATTTACTTTAGATTCTTCAGATACCAATACACCATTAGATCTTAGTCTTTATGAAGTAAAATCTCAATTGAGAAAACATGCTGGAAGTAGCAGTTATGTGGATTTTATAACCGAAAAAATAAATCCTCTTAATGGAGTAATAGAATTAAAATTACCAGCTAATATCAGTGCATCCTTAAAACCTGGAAGATATGTTTATGATATAGTAATTATATCTTCTAATTTAACCAAAGAAAGAATCATAGAAGGGATGGTATTGGTTAGAGAAGGAGTAACCAAATAATGTCTAATATTAAAGTAAGAGTAGGGCAACAAAATTCTGTAAAAGTTGTTAGTAATGTAAGTGGAAGTCTTAATCTTGTAAATGGAATAACAATTTTAAATAATAATAATCTAGTAGGAGTTGCTAGAAGTACATTTAAATTAAATTTTGTTGGTTCCGGAGTATCAATTGCTCCAAGAATAGGTAATTCAGATACAGTTGATATTTTAATTACTGCAGGTTTTGCAGATGTCTCTTCAAGCGTTATAGGTGGAATTGCTTCAGTAACTACTTTATCAGTATCGGGAATTTCTACTTTAGGAAATATTGGAATTAATTCCAATACAATTTCATCTTTGACAGGCGATTTAATATTAGAATCAAATAGTTCAAACGTATCAATAAATAGTAATTTAAATATTACTGGATTTTTAAGTGCAACTGATGGAATATATTATCAATCTGGAGATTATTTTCCCCCTAATGGAATAGCATATTTTGATCAAAATGGAAAATTAATGTCATCAAAAGATACATCATATGCCATAAATGATAGTAATTATCTTTTAACTACAAATAATTCAGGTGAACCAGTTTGGGCAAATGTTCTTGATGGAGGACAATACTAATGGCAAAACCAAATAGTAGACAAAGTTTAATTGATTACTGTTTAAGACGTTTAGGATATCCAGTTTTGGAAATAAATGTTGATGATGATCAAATAGATGATTTAGTTGACGATGCACTTCAATATTTTTATGAGAGGCATTTTGATGGTGTTGAGAGAATGTATTTAAAATATAAAATTACTCAAGATGATCTTGATAGAGGAAAAAGTAAACTAGAAAATGGTGTTGGAGTTGTTACTACAAGTGCAGGAACAACTATAAATGGCACTCCACAAAATTTTTATTTTTACGAGTCTTCAAATTTCATTCAAGTTCCAGATTCTATAATTGGGATAGAAAAAGTTTTTAAATTTGATACTAGTTCAATATCAGCAGGTATGTGGAGTATAAAGTATCAATTATTTTTAAATGATTTATATTATTTCAATTCGGTAGAACTTTTACAATATGCAATGGTAAAATCATATCTTGAAGATATTGATTTTTTATTATCTACTGATAAACAAATAAGATTTAATAAGCGCCAAAACAGACTTTATTTAGATATTGATTGGAATGCAAAATCTAAAGATACATTTATTGTAATTGATTGTTATAGAATTTTAGATCCAAATAAATTTACCAATGTTTATAATGATAGTTTTTTAAAGAGATATTTAACAGCACTTATTAAAAAACAATGGGGTCAAAATTTAATTAAATTTAGAGGTGTCAAATTACCTGGAGGTACTGAGATAAATGGTAGAGAAATATATGAAGATGCAGAAAGAGAACTTCAAGATATAAGAAATCGTATGTCTATGGATCATGAATTACCTCCATATGATTTCATAGGATAAAATAATGGCACTAAATCCGTTTTTTCTTCAAGGATCACCAAGTGAACAAAGATTAGTTCAGGATTTAATTAATGAACAATTGAGAATATATGGGGTTGAAGTGATTTATATACCAAGAAAATTTGTTAGAAAAGAAACAATTATTGAAGAAGTTTCATCATCTGTTTTTGATGATAATTTTGTAATAGAAGCTTATTTAAATAATTATGAAGGATATTCAGGTTCTGGAGATATTCTTACTAAATTTGGAGTAAATTTAAAAGATGAATTGTCTTTAATAATATCAAAAGAGAGATTTGAAGATTTTATATCTCCATTTTTAGATGCTATGGATCCTAATGAAATTGAATTATCTACTAGACCAAGAGAAGGTGATATAATTTATTTTCCTTTAGGGCAAAGATTATTTGAGGTTAAATTTGTTGAACATGAACAACCTTTTTACCAACTAGGAAAACTGTACGTTTATGAATTGAGATGTGAATTATTTGAATATGAAGATGAAGTTTTAAATACTACTATAGATGAAGTTGATGAAATTATTGAAAATCAAGGTTATATCACTACTTTAAAATTGATATCAAATAGAAATTCGGCAGTATCAACCGCAACAACTAATACTGGTTACATTAAGAAGATTTATTTAAATAATGATGGTTATGGTTATGTATTTAATCCTACTGTTTCCATAACACCGGCTCCATCTGGAGGAGTTAATGCTTCAGCAATTGCTTCTATAAAAAAAGTAGGAAATAGTAAATCAATTGATAAAATACTTTTTACTAATTGTGGATCTGGTTATACTGTTACTCCAAAAATAACAATAACTGGCGGTGGTGGAATAGGTGCCGCAGCAACTTGTGAAATTGAAACTTTAAAATATGGAGTTATTTCAATTAATATAGATAATGGTGGAACTGGTTATACTAATCCTTCATCTGTAACTATAAGTCCTCCAGAATTATTTGGAGTTTCTTGTGAGGCAACTTCAATTGTAAGTTCTGCTGGAACTATTTCTAATGTTTATATTTCAAATCCAGGATCTGGATATTTATCCCAACCTACAATTTCAATAGCTTCAACAACATCAAATACTGGAATAGGAACATTTATACTTAATGAAATTATAACTGGTTCAGTTTCGGGCACAACTGCTAGAGTTAAATATTGGGATAAAAATACAGATACTTTAAAAGTTTATATAAATAGTGGACAATTTTATGAAGGAGAAACTGTAGTTGGTTCAGAATCTCTTTCAACATATATAATTTCTAGTTATGAAAACGATAATTTATATGATAAATATGCTCAAAATAAACAACTAGAAATTGAAGCAGATTCATTTATAGATTTTTCACAATCAAATCCATTCGGTAATTATTAATGCTAGGAACCTATTATTATCATCAAATAATTAGAAAAACTATAATTAGTTTTGGAACTTTATTTAATGATATTCACATAAAACATAAAAATTCTGATGATAATACTATAAGCGATTTGAAAGTTCCATTAGCATATGGACCCATACAAAAGTTTTTGGCAAGAATAGAGCAACAACCTGAATTAAATAAACCAATTCAAATAACTCTACCTAGAATGAGCTTTGAAATGGTTTCAATAGCATATGATCCAACTAGAAAATCTGGAATAACACAATCATTTAAAGCAACAGATGGTACTAATTTAAAGCAAGTATATTTTCCAGTTCCTTATAACATTGGTTTTGAGTTAAAATTATTATCAAAAATAAATGATGACGCATTACAGGTTGTTGAGCAAATTCTTCCATTTTTTCAGCCAGCATTTACATTGACAATAGATCTTATAGATTCTATTGGAGAAAAAAGAGATATTCCTATAATTTTGGATAGTGTTTCCTTTGATGACGATTATGAAGGAGATTTCTCGACTAGAAGATCTTTGATATATACATTCTCATTTACTGCAAAAACCTATTTGTTTGGTCCTATATCAGATACCACAGATGGTCTTATTAGAAAAGTGCAGGTTGACTATCATTCAGGAATAGACACTAGGGTTGCAAAGAGGGAGATGAGGTATACAGTAGTACCAGATCCAATTAATGCTAACCCAGTTGATGATTATGATTTCAATGAATCCTTAGAAATGTTTTTTGATGGAAAAAATTATAGTCCAACTCAACAAATTGATATTTAAATTATATGTCTAAAAATTTTGAAAAAATTGATAAAATTTTGAATATAGAATCTAACATTATTGAAACAGAAGTTTCAAGTCCAATTGATCCAATTGATTTACCAACAACGAAAAATTTAAATGTTTCAGATACTTCTGAACTTAAAAAAGATTATGAATATACACGAGCAAATTTATATTCGTTAATTGAAAAGGGTCAAGAAGCTATTAATGGAATAATGGAACTTGCTGAAGAGGGTGGCAGTCCAAGAGCATATGAAGTTGCTGGTCAGTTAATTAAAAATGTTGGAGATGTAACTGATAAATTAATTGATCTTCAAAAAAAACTTAGAGAAGTTGATGTTGAAACAACAAAAACTACAAATAATGTAACAAACAATGCAGTTTTTATTGGATCTACAACTGAACTTTCAAAACTATTGAAGAAAGGTTTTCTAAATAGTAAAGAGTAATTTTTATAGTTTGTGCATAGAGTAAAGTCTCATAAAACAGTTGAACAAATTGCAAAAAAACATCGTCTTGAGGTTTCTTTCCTAAAGAAACAACTTGAAATGGGAATTCCTATCGAGCATGAGCATACAAAGGATAATGATCTTGCTACTGATATTGCTCTTCAACATCTTGATGAAATTCCAGATTATTACACTCGTTTAAAAAAGATGGAGTCAGACGCTAAAAAGCATCATAAAAAATTTAAAGATGTGAATGTAAATGAAGAAGGTCTTCTTGATTGGTTTGGTAAGTCTAAGTCAAAAGGTGGAAAACCTGGTTGGGTTGATGTTGTAGATGGTGATGCTTGTGCTAGAGAGGAGGGAGAAACTGCGACTCCAAAATGTGTGTCATCTGAAAAACGT